>Ga0181379_1000007_pt1 | contig 116792 bp, 108 predicted proteins | sample 2SPOviralmetaG_FD_130115 | JGI IMG/M metagenome (GOLD analysis project Ga0181379, IMG submission 130115) | Marine viral communities from the oligotrophic San Pedro Time Series (SPOT) site, San Pedro Channel, CA, USA - 2 SPOT_SRF_2009-07-10 | ecosystem: Environmental > Aquatic > Marine > Strait... | reverse complement strand
TTTTCGTAAGACTTTCGTCCTTTTTCGTTGAGTCCTCCAGACTTTTTCTTTCCTGACTTTTTGGTCCAGGCTGCTGCTTCGGTGATGTCAATACGTAGTTGTTTAAAAGACTTCATATTTATTACCCCTGGTGAGATATTGACGTAGCATATAAATCAGTAACACTACTTGCTACTTCCATGGTATCAGTTCTTTCTTTGTCGATTACTAGTGGTCTATGAGGAGCAACATATACACTACCAATTACATCACCACCAACATTTTTGACTGTCACTAGGTGAGCGTTACCACCATTATGATTATGCTGAAGAAGAATTCTTTCTCCAGAGTCGATGTTATCTGGTGTGTCTGAGAGCAATGTTGCTTCGCCCAAAAGTTTTACTACGTTCATTACTCTCCTGACTCTTCTTGTTTATTTATTTGCTTTAGCATTTTCTGTAGGTCTGCTGTGCTTCCAACAAATAGATTGTTAGTGGTGTTCTGTGATGGACCTCTAGTAGGAGCGTCTAGATCTTTCATCTTTTTCTGTAGATCTAACAATTTGTCTGTAGTGTCTGCTACCTGCTTCATGGCGTTCACAGCGACTTCATACGCTCTAGGGTGCCCAGACTCCTGAGCAACCTCTAACGCCCCGTCTAGCGCCTCCTGACCCTTGCTGATGAGGTTGTATAATTGCCCACGGGTATATTCATAATCGTTCTTCTGATCGTCCGTCTCCTTTTTCTTAGGAACAGCAGGTTTTGTTTCTCCTGCAGGACTCACATCAATGTCAAATACTTCTTCCATGTTGTTTTCAAAAGTGCTCATTAGAATAACTCGATGCCCTCATTAAATCCGAAATCGTCAGATGCAATTAATAGTGCATCATCTAAAGTATTAATCTCACCATCATTGTTCTTATCTTCCAGTGCTTTGGGTTGATAAGAAAGACCAACTGCTCTTCTACTGGTTTCTAAATCACCAAGAGATTCGTAAATAGTTGCCTTACGGATAAGACCACTGTTACTGTAAGGTCCGTAAATGTATGACTTAGCAGTAAAACTTAATATCCAAGTGATACTTCTACGTTGGGAAAAACTATCTTCCCAATCATCTTCATAACTAATATTATTTAAGATGAACGCAACATCTCTTTTTTCATTCATTTCTGGAATGAAATTTAAAGTGACGTTGAAATTTGGTTGAAAGTATGGTAGAATCTGTTCTAAAATTTGTAGACCATCATCTTGATTTTTAGCAATAATACCAAGTTCAAATGTTAGATTATATGGTACGGGAACATACTGAACCTTTACTTCACTACCTTCATCTGATACTACAGCTCTATATTTTTGAATAGGTGAAGTCTTGCGAGCAGGATCATACTCAACATTAGTCATCTCAAAGTAGAGACGTGGTATTGTGATAGCAACTTTTCTACTAACGTCTGGGTTTTGTTCCAAACGAGTAAGAAACTTTTGCTTCGGTCCATATGCTAAAGGAACTTTCTCAACTTCAAGTGTAGTTCCTACAGTAGGATCCACTTTTTTAATTTCAATATTGTTGAAAAGAGTTCCAAAAGCAATCACAGTTTTTCTTATTGCTTCGTTATAATAGTGTGGTCCTAACATTAGAAACTATCCATATAATTGCCATATTCTCCAAAGGGATTTCTTTCTCCCCAATCGATGAGATCATCTGCCTCATCTTCTATATAGGAGTTTTGATCGTATTCACTGTTGGTATTTTCGATTGTGGAGTATGTCGCAACAGTCCATACGGCAGTACTATCATTACCAGTGACGTTCTCTCCAGTAGCAAAAGTTCCTGTTCTGTTAATAATTTGCAAGACTCTATTAACAGCATCCCAAGACTTGACTTCTCCAGTCTCATTTGAAACACTACCAGTTACAATTTCACCAACAGTAAAGTCTGTAGTGCCACCAACTGCCATGGTAATACCAATAGCAGAACTGAATAAGGTTTCTATTTCATCAATATCATCAACTCCAGTATCAATTTTGTCGCTACCAACCTCGTAGATCTCTGCAGTCATTACCAAGAACTGAATTTTACCAAACTGATAGAAAGGTTGTTCTCTTTCTACAAACTTGATTTCATACAGATCTTGTGTTAATGGGAAGTATAATAAATCTCCCTCATTAGGTCTACCGAGTACAGTTAAATCATAACCTGTAGAAGTTTCATCCCATCTCCTACTAGAGACAATGAACTTAACTTCATCTGTGATACGTAAACCAAATTTAGAAATAAATTCTGATTGATCACCAAAACCTTGTACATTTACCAGCAGCATTTCTACTTGGAACTGGTTCTCAAATTTTGAGTATATAATATCATCTAGTGTACTATCTTTAAAGATAGTCCTAGGTAGATAATAAATATCAGATCCAAACAGTTTGATCTGTTCGTCCGCAAGGTCTTGTGCAAGGTCTTGCTCTCCCGAGTGACCTTGATAATATGTTGGAAAGTAGGGGCTAGTAGGCATTTTATCCGATCATATCCATGGGTGGAACAGTATATTTGGATGGCATATCCGCTTCTAATTCCATGACTTCTTTATTGCCATCTTCCCAGATCTGGCGACCATTGAGTGTAAGACCGCCAGGTAGTTGTACATTATTGTACTTGATTAAATTTTGTCCCCACTGTCTTTTCATCAAAGCAGTGGTGTATCTTTTCAAGAAACTGTCGTTATATACTTGAGTAAACTCATCAGGGTCAAGTGCTCTATCACATTCAATTAAAAGATAATTATCTTTAGTAACTCTTTTAGCATCAATGTCAATAAACAAACGATCTTGACGTTTATTAAATCTAAACTGAACTAGTTGTCCAGTGTTGACTACCATATCAATAGTCTCAAAGTATTGTTTAATCATGTAGTAGTTTGTTAAATCAAACTTACCAAAAGCAAACCCTGAGGAAAATGAAAACATATCCATCAAAAAATATTGATTGCTCATACCAAAGAGGTCGTTACGAACCCAATTAGAAGATACACCAAACACTTTAGAAATACCTAAAACATGTTCAGGAATTTCAATAAAGTTTTTTCTATTTTCCCAGGTAGCAGTATCTGGATCTGGAGTGGAAGAAGTCTCATTGCTCTCGGTGAACCGAGTTTCATCTGCCTCTGTAATCTGATGTTTCAGATACATTTTTTCTATACCGTCATAGTGCCACTCTTGATAAAATTGGAGAGCGGTATCAACGATATCTTCTGCTTGTTCATCTGCAATATTAATTTGCAGTACAGGAGCACCTAACTGCCTTTTGCAATAATCAATTAGTTCTAGGCGTGATGATGGCTTTGCCATTGATTATCCATACAAAAAATCCCTACCTGTATTTATCAGGTAGGGAAGTGTGATTATTCTGCAGGTGCTGGTTCTGCTTCTTCTGCTTGCTTCTCTAGTAGTTGAAGAGTCTCTAAACCGCCTTGTAACTTTAATTTATATTCTTTTGCTTTATCCAGATTTGCTTCTAGTTCTGCAATCTGCTGATCTGCTTTGGTGAGTTGCTCTTCAAAATTTGCCTTAAGTTGTTCAGTGTCCATAGTTTTAACGAGAAATGATGTACTAAATTATTTATAATTGATTAGAGAATCCATTTTTAAACAATGGACTCTAACAAGGTCGAGTGCTTCCAGTGCTGCTTCTAATTTATGCTTAGCAATTTTTATAGAATTGAAATCTTGTAAATCAATACGAGTACAAGACGCAGTTTCTTCATTAATTTTTCTTTCACATTCATCATATTTGGCAGTACAATCTTGCAATTGACTTGAGAATGTTTCCCAGAGACTATCAAATGTAATCTCTTCTGTAGTGGTTTCTTCTGTAACAGTTTCAGATGTCATAATCTTCCTCAGGTGGTGTATATACTTGTCGGTTTAACTCGTCTTTGATTGATTGATCTACCAGTTCAAAACTGGATGCCAAGCATGGTCTTGTATCATACTTTAAGTGAGAATACTCACTTTCTTGCTCAACATATTGCAAGAAAAATTGAACATGTTTTTGACCTTTATATCTATTCCTATAATGAACGATACTAGATCCAGGAAATAAAACCATGTCTCCAGGTTCCATCTCAAAGGTTTTGATTACACCTTCATGTTCAAAACTAATTGGCCAATCACAATCTTTACTTAGACAGCAACTAGCAGACCACTGCGAACTTTGGCGGTCCATATGTTTATTTAGATAACTATCATTACCATATATTCTACCATAGGAATACGTAGGATGCAAGTCTTTACCAATAGTTTTTTCAAACAAAGGTCTAAAATATTCTAGTGAAGTTTCAAATGGTAGAGATCCATACCATGAAAAGTTATTAGATCCGACAGTAGGGTCTACAAATCCACTTACACCCTGAGTAGTTTCCATACAATCATGCATCATAGTAAATTGCATGAGAAGAAAATCTACTACATCTTTAGGCATTGATCCTTTTAAATAATAAACTTTATCTAACATGAAAATTTACCGTAATTACAATTCTGCTGCTTGCTTTTATTGGACTTGAACTTGCGTGGTATTGTTCACCATCAAAAATAAGTAACTTATCTGGTTTTGGTTCAATGGAATGAGCAATAGTATAGTCTTCACATTTATCTTGCTTCTCAGTTTCCTCAAAGATAAAAGTATTACCATCACAATTGTTTACATAATACAATGCAGTCCAATGTTTTCGGACGCCTTGTCTTTTTGCGTCACAATCAAGATGAGGATAATTGTATGGAAGATTAAACTTTCTACTTTCGTTAGTCAATGGAATATTGAGACCTACTCTAAGTCGGTCTAATAACAGTCTCTCAAATTTATAGTCTGTAAGTTCTTCAATTTTCCTACCAATCAATCCTGGAAGAAAAGAAATGGAATCGTAAAAGGTTGACGTGGGGTGGTATCCTTTAAAGGGAGTGTGTTGAAATCCTGGTTGAGCATAATCATCGTCATCTAAATGAAGTTCTCTAGTAATGTCAGGAAGAAAAAACCAAGGGTAATCTTTATGCATAATACATTCACGTACATGAGTATGCAAATGTTCACCTAAAAAATTGTTTTGTTCATAACATAACATATTAAATACCTTTAAAATTAAATGAAATAGCAATACGGTCTTCGTCAAATTTGTTCTTGTTTACTCTGTGACTCAACCATGAAGGAAAAAGAACAAGATCACCTGTTTGTGTTTGAAAAGAAGTTGCTTTAGAATGAATCCCCATCATATTTTGTGCTGGGGTTAATCTATGTATCATATCTAATGGATCAATAAATTCAATATCAACTTCATTAATATTTTTATTTACATAATACACACCAGAGATGTGAGATGATCCCCAGTAACCGTCATTATGACAGTGTTGCATAGTCCAGTTTCCTTTCGTATGAATGTTTGCCCAAGAATCAAATAGGGTTGGATGTAGTTCTGTAGTGTATAACAATTGTTTCCAATATGCTTCTACACGTTCTTGAATTTTTAGGAATAGAGATGCAAATTGTGGTCTTGAATGTAACTTTAAATCTCTAGACCCTGTAGATTGTCCATCTTCTCCAGGAAAAAAATACTTTGGAGGTTCATTACAAATATGGTAGATAGATTTGATACACTCTTGTCTTTCTTTTTCTGGTAATAAAATTTGAGATCTATTAACTGTGATTGAAAATAATTCAATATTTGATTGCATGATATTTTTGGAGAATTTTAAAGATGCGTTTTATTCTTGAAGTCAATGTATCCAGTTCTAGAAATTTATGATTTCCAGCATACATCATTTCGGATTCCATTTTTAAATCTATTTCATCTGCATCTTCTATCAGAAATTCAATATCATTACCAAGCAATTTTCTAGAAATAGGTAGATACATCGCTAGAGGTGTTCCTGCTTCTATTGTAGTAACACCATCTTCAGTCAAGTGCCACCACATCTGAGGATTGATTTCATATGCATGGCGAGGATCTAATACTCCTGTAATTGCTGTAAACCTTTCTTCTTGTAGAAAAGGAACTTTTAACTGTAAGAATACAATATCTGGATCACTAGAAGTCACTCTCCATGGAGTGTTTACTTTGATCACTTCATCCATACAGACATCTTTAGTAGAATCTTTTAACCATTTACCATGATCCCCATCATGAAATCCAACATACTCAGCACCTGGGATAATTTGTCCACATTGTATTTGCATTTTTCCATCTACAATATGCACTTTAAAATCTGCTGGAGCTGATACAACATAACCAGAAGACAATAGACTATTGACAGAGGGACATTTGCCAACAGACCTGTGAGCAATTTGCTCCCCAGTATCTAAAATAAAAGAAAAGGGACACTTAGAAACTTTTTCTTTATATTCTTTTTGCTCAGGTTCCTGCCACGATCTCTTCAATTTAGAAGAAGGTGTGATAGGGTACAGTGTTTTGACAGCGGGGACTAAGGAATGGAAACGAACCTTAGGTTTTTTCTTTCCTTTCGTAAACATAATCTCTAGTAAATTCAAAGGTAGTTGGACAATTTTCTAGTTTTTCAAAAACTTGTTTTTTATAGTTGAGAATTTTTTTGCCAATGCCTCGAACGAAATCTGCATCAGACAACCTCTTCTCATAGCATCTATAATTTACTTCTGTTCGTCCAATAGGATTATACCCCAAACCAGCGGCAATGTAAAGTGTTCCTTCTAGATCACTTTGAGCATGTGCCACATTTACATTATGTAGAAACTCTTTATAAAGTCTTGGTGATATAACCTTATCGTCTACAATTTTGTCATAAGGAACCATCTCTACATTATCAGCATAATGTCTCCAGTATGCACTGTCACGTCTCTGTGACAATACGTAATGCATAGCAACAAACGAACGCATAGACTCCAGGGTGAAGTTACATGCATAGTTGAAACCATCAAGATCTATTTTCGTGATGTATCCATTTCTTCTTTCTAAAGTATCAATTAAATTAAGAATATTTTCATGTGTTGTGTAAAGACCTGTAGACTCTAGTGGTTCTAAGAATCCATATGATAATCCAATACCAACACAATTACCTACCCATGCCTTTTCTCTTTTACCATGCTTCATGTCAATGACACGAAACTCAAGTTCTTCTGCTTTTTCTTTACCAACTTTAGTTGCTAGATGATCTCTAAATTCTCTTTTAGCATCATCAAGAGAAATGAATTTAGAAGAGTGTACATAACCAGTTCCTCTAGTATTCCACAGGGGAGTTTCCCAGACCCATCCAGAAGATAAAGCATGACAGTCTGTGTAGTTGACCATCTCTTTTTTTCTATCTGTGTAAGGCAGTCTACATGAAATAGCACGATCATTTAGAAGATCTTTTTCAAAACTGATGAACTTAGATTTACATGTTTGTTCAAGCAATAAAGATTTAAATCCAGTGCAATCAATAAATAAATCTGCTTCAACTCTCATCGTAGGGCAGTTTTTAGTTATTAAACAATCTATACCATTCCCATCCTGCTTAGGAATAACTTCAATTACATCATCTTTGATGTGGATAACACCATTTGGGATAGCAACTTTATCTCTTAAATAATTTCCAAATTTAATTGCGTCGAAGTGATACGCTGTATCCCACTTAAAGTCGAAATTTCTAATAATATTTCTATTACCAACCATCTTATTTGTATCCGTAAGATAAGTGATTGGATTGTGGAATTGTGAGTAGTCTAAAGGATACTTTGGATCTAATTGAATGAGGTGGTAATAATTATCTATTGTACCTACTTCTGTAGCATCTACCTCACCAAATGGGTATTGAAATGAGTGACCTTTTTCTTTAAAATCTGTAAATTGAATTGATACTTTATACGTAGCATCACATTCGGGCATCCACTCATAATCTTTTTCGAGCATACCAACAGAGTAAAGATATCTATTGATATGCCCAAGAGTAGATTCACCAACTCCAAGTGTGGGGACGTTTGGAGACTCGATCAACATGATTCTGAGATCTGGTAAATTCTTCGCCAGAGCAGCAGCAGTCATCCATCCCGAGGATCCACCCCCGACAATACATACTGTTTTTACTTTCATAACAACTAATTAATATCAGATAATGTTTGGAGGTGTTAGTGCGCTTTCAGGTAAATGATTCCAAGCAGGATCAGATTCACTATGGAAGTGAATTGTTTTCAACTGAGCATACTCAGAACTACTTTCCCAAGTAGATTGAGTATCGATAGATGCTTTTACTTGATCAATACGTTGGACCCAAGAACCATTCTCAAGATTTCCTGCCTTGATATCTTTGTATAGCATATCAAGTTGATCACCGAGGTCCCCATATGCAATACGTCTTTGGAGATCGTGGTCATCATTTAATTTATTTTCTGGGGAAATCCACTCACCGTTGCAGCAATGCCACTGTGAAGTGACATCTGCATGAGGACATGTGACCCACTTAATAGTTGAATCTGGTCCGTCATAGACATCAAATTCCTGTCCAGGGTCTACAACTTCGTTGATGATACCCCTAAAATCAAGTAAAACTCTTTTCATGATAGTAAACGTTATTCCTTTATATATTTATTAGATGTACTCATAGATGACTACGATGCCATCTTTACCAGTTGATCCGTGGTTATTTCTTCTATAACCACCAGCACCGCCTGCACCAGGAGCAGCACGATCTCTTTGATTATATGCATAGTTACCACCGTTAGGGTGTCCACACGGACTTCCCCCACCGAAGTAACTTCCCCCACCATGACCAACGCCATAGTAGGTGTGTCCTGTACCCCCGCCACCGTAAATATTTAGGTCTCCACCAGATCCCACTCCACCAACTCCACCACAATGTCTATGACTTTGATTGCCACCTAGACCACCTGATGAAGTAAGAAGAGTGCCGAAAGATGAAGCAGATCCTGCTCCTGCAGCACCAGAATATGTGGCGTAAGATGTACTTCCAGAACCAATAGTTACTTGAATAGAAGATCCAATATCAGCTGGAGTTAATAGTTTTTCAGAATATCCACCAGCACCACCAGATTCTGAGTATCCAGATGCAGCACCACCACCACCTACAACCATAACAAAAAATTTAGTTACGTTTGCGGGTGGAATATACTGTCCGCTAGAATTAAAAACTCTAATGTTATCTGGGCCAGCAAGATTGTATGAGATAGAACTACCATCAGTATACAATGCTTTGTTGGAATTTCCAGAAGGTGATGGTGGCATACTATCTTCATTAATTTGAAGACCGCCTACTGCTAGAGTGTATCCAGTTGGGATGATGACTACACCACCCTGAGAGGATTCAATTTGATTTACATTTAATGTTGACATTTATTTAAACTCATAGACTACAACAATACCATCTTTACCATAAGCTCCTTGCTGTTGTGTATGGTAACCAGGAGATCCGCCACAACCAAAAGCAGCGTTAGCACTATTATTTAGAGCATATGTTCCTCCGTTAGGATATCCACTAGGACCAGACCCACCAAAGAAAGAAACTCCTCCAGTACATGCTGCATAGTATTGGTGACCAGCTCCACCGCCACCATATAAATTCATATCTCCACCAGATCCTAGACCACCAATACCACCACAATGTCTATGATCTTGGTTGCCACCATGTCCACCAGTAGCAGAAAGGTAAGATCCGAATGATGTTGTTCCTCCACCGCCAGCAGCAGAAGAGTATTGAGTTGAAGATAAACTACCCAATCCAATAGTGACATTTACCTGAGAGACCCCAGCAATGTCAATAATTCTTTCAGCATATCCTCCAGCTCCACCACCTTCACCAACTCCAGATCCAGCTCCACCACCACCGACAATTCTAACTAGAATTTTAGTTACACCAGGAGATGGTATATATGTACTGGATCCAGTAAATGTGACAATTCTAAATGGTCCTACCGCAGTCCATGATGGAGTGCCAGCAACATTTTTTAAAAATGTTCCTGGATTGCCACTGATTGGTGGCGGCATTGAACTGCTATTGAGAATAGTCCCATCAAGACTTAGCTCGTGTCCATTAGGAATGCTAATTGTTGTTCCCGCTTGGGACCTAATTTCGTTTACTCTTAATACTGACATTTTACATGTACTCCATTACTACGACGAGACCGCCTTTACCTTTTGCTCCTCCATGACTACCAGCCCATCCACAGGCACCACCCGCACCAGGAGCAGCAATCTCTTGGTTGTTATTTGCATATCTTCCTCCGTTTGGATGTCCACCTGGACCCCCTCCACCGAAGTAATTTGTTCCACCTTTACCATTATAACGACCGTGACCACAACCACCACCGCCATAGATGGCGAGCATACCACCAGATCCTAGTCCACCAGTACCACCACAATGTCTGTGGTTAGAATTGGCACCATTTCCTCCTGTAGCAGAAAGGTAAGATCCGAATGATGTTGTTCCTCCTTGTGCAGATGCACCAGAGTAAGTAGTACCATTACCACCACCACCGACAGTAATGCTTACACTACTAACACCATCCATACTAATGTAACCTTCAGCATATCCTCCAGATCCACCAGTTTCCGAATAACTAGTACCTCCGCCTCCACCACCGACAACTCTTACATATGCTAATCTAGTAGATGGCGAAGGTGTATACGTTCCGTTTGCAGTAAACGTTATCATATTACTAGCACCATAATCAGAATAAATGAAGCTAGTTCCATCCGAGTAAATTAATTTACCCTCGTTGCCAGTTGTTGTTGGCAGAATAGCGTTTTGGTCAAGGACTTTAGTACCTATTTGCAATGCATGACCATTTGGAATGGTCACAGTATTGCCAGTAGACGCCTTGATACTATTTACAAATATTGTACTCATAGTTTTTTATACGACGGACCAGGAAGAACCTGCAGAAATGGTGATTGTCTTATTATTATTTATAGTCAAGGGACCAGCACTCATAGCGTTGGTATTTGCTGGAATTGTGATGTTCTCATTAATAACGTTTCTATTAGTCTTGAAGACTCCGTAAGTATCAATATACTGACGATCACCGTTAACATAGAATACATCTGTATTTGCACCACTGCTGAATGTAGCTCCATCGATTCCCAGACTTGCAGAAACCTGCAGTCCATAAGATGGATTTCCAGTAAATCCAGATACAGTAGGATCAGCATTGATCCAAACTTTAGATGCTCTAAAGATATCAGTCTCATTTGCGGATTCAGTCCAACGTGAAGTAACAAACTCCGCATTGTTCTGGAACAATTGACCATTGAAGTTAACGTCACCCTGAACGTTGAGTTGATATTCTCTTTCAGTGCTATCTTCTGGATCGGTTCCACTAAAGTTAGTGGTGTTGATTGCAATTTGATTAGATGACCCCAGGATTGCCAAAGCAGGAGTTGAACTCCAGTCAACGCCACCAGCAGTGTCGGAAGGTGAGATCTCGAAGATATCATCTCCAACTAACTGGTTACCAATTCTGAAGTTCCTGAATCCAGTAGATCCTTTGAACTCGATTGGAGCACCGTTATTGTTCGAGGCATCATTAATAAGAAGTTTTGTTGAAGTGTAGATGTTACCAGCAACATGTAGTTTGTAATCAGTAGCAGTTGTTCCAGATGTTCCTAAGAACAATGTGCCAGTGCTGCTAAGTTGTAATCTAACTGCACCAGAATTAGATCCAGTAGAAGCAGATGAAGCGACTGTTGGAACAGAAGTTCCGTCAAAGGAAACAGTGAAGTAACCTACATCCGAATCGTCCGCACCTAATGCCCAGAATTGATCGTCTGTTCTATCACTAAGTCCGATCTGTGGAGATCCAGAAGAATAACCAAATTGAATTCTTCCATGGTTATTAGTCTGTTCTTCAAAAATTGCCCAAGCATCAAGACCTTCTAAAGATCCATCATTAGGACTGATGACATGGAAGAGTGATAATGGATTGTTGTGACCAATAGCGACACGTCTATCTGAGGAATCAACATATAAAGTGTCGGTTGCAACTGATATATCTTTAGCAACTGTAATGTTGCTTAAGAAGTCTCCTCGACCAGAAATACTTAGTGCTTGAGCTGATTCAAGAATGCCCGTGATAATCAACGGACCAGACATTGTATCACCAGACTTCAGTACGTTTAGTGAAGAAGAACCTACAATTTCAGAACCAGCATCTAATGTAATAGTTCCAGAACCAAATCCACCACTAGCATCACGAATAACACCAGTCGATGCCACACTAGTTGTATTGAATGTGATGTTACCAGTATTCCAAACTGTATTGCCGTTGATTGAGAAACCATCAGAATTTACAACCTGAACATCTAAAGTACCACTTGAGTCTGTACCACTACCACCAGTTGCAATAATAGCAGTATTATAGTTTGCTGCTGCATCTGTAGAAGATCTGAAGTAAATACCTGGCGAAGAAGCAACTCCATCTTTTCTACCAAGTCTGAGGTTAGCAGTACCACCATCACTTTCAAGTCTTGCAACCTGGAAAGTTCCCGCAGAATCTACAGTAAAGTCATTGAAAATAACACGGTTGTTTGCTACGCCAATCGTTTCTGCGCCAACAAAAGTACCAGACTGTAGTACACCATAAATGATTGTGTAATCATTAAAGTTGTCGCTTTCGTCGTTAGTAATAATTTGAGTAATTTGAATCTCACCAACAGCTTGTGCGAGGTTGTTGTACAAATTGACTGGATTACCAGGCAAGAATGGAGTAGAAGTTAAAATACTACCAGAGATATAAATTTTATATCTAATTTTTCCAGCATTTGCTAAGAGATCAATACTATCTTTAACAGATTTGGCAGTGAAATAATCTGGAAGTCTATTGTCAGATAGAGAACCAAAGTTCATGTTCAACGCATTCTGATACCAGATACCTTGACGGTTATCTAGTTTATCTGCATCAAGATCAGTACCAGGACCATCGTTAATGGAGGTCCAAACCTTAGCCCATGAACCCCAATCATCAAGAGTGGTTCCAGAACCACGGATCCACATGTTGTCATTATCTGTGAAACCTAACTGTCTAGCGCCACCACCAGTAGCATCGAATCCAGAACCAAAGTTCCTGATCGTCATTACTAGGTGTCTTGAACCACCGTCAAGCAGACCATCCGCAGTATTGTTTCTGGTGGAAGCAATAATACCAGCAGAGAACAGGTTGGGAGATGGTGAAGACGTTGGGTTAGTTGTACCAGTGATAAGTCTCAGGGTATTACCAGATTGACCTGAGATACTGATATTATATGTACCTGCCATACGGTCTGATGGCAGAGTACCTGAGTTCAGGTTTGAAGCATTTAGATAGTAAGCACCTTGCACACCATCTAGTAAGTCAGCATCAAGAAGACTATCGGCACCAGTTTTTAGTCGAATCGAACCATTTCCAGCTTCACCAATTTCAAACTGTTCTTTTCTAAACCTAGCAACACCAATTGTGCCATACTTATCAGCAGTAATAGTTTGATCAGTAGCACGAAGAATGTCAATAGAAACATTAGCATACTGTTTGTTAACTGTACTGACTTTTGCTTGTAAAATAAGACCAACACCAGATCCAACATCTGCAGGTAAAGATGTGACGTTAAAGTCGGCATTATAGTTTAATCCACCGTCAGTTACGGTAAGTTCAGTAATTTCACCACCAGAAACAATAATGTTTCCTTTTAGACCTGTGCCCGTACCACCGCTTAGAAGTTGAGAGAAATATTGACCATCAGTGAAACCAGATCCACCATCAGCAATAACAATGTTGTCTACAAAACTACCTTGAGTATAAGAAGACTCGAAAGTGATTGGAGAAGCACCACGTTGGAATTCAATGACAGTTCCCGCAGGAATTGTTGCCATCAATGGGTTGGACATAGATACGGTTGTTAGACCGCCAGTTGTCAGAACACCTTGAATACTTGTGTTTGCTTGAATACCAACTATATTAGCCACAACTTCGTGACCAAGTAATGTATCTGCGTTAGTGGTGAAGATTAACTGCTGACTACCAATACTCGCATCACTGAATAGTGTAGCAAAGTATCTAGTCTCAGCACCCTTCAAAGACTGAACTGCAAGAGCATATGATTGGTCTCCACGTAAGAACGTGAATGAGTTTGCAGCGGCAGAATTGATTGCCAAACGAGCAGTTTCAATAACACCAGATGCAATCTGGTTTGCTGCAATCTGATCAGATGATAGAGATACCCAGTTGTTAGTATCATTTGCAGACGTGTTAACAACTCTAGTAACGTTGATATTTACTGGAGGAAGATCACTAGACTGAATAACGTCAGCCTCACTCATCTTCTGTCTGTTAACAATATCTCCGTAAAGTCTGTTCTCAATTAAAGCATTACCTGTTGCTTGTGTTCCAGAACCAGATGGAGCAGAGAATGTAACTGTTGGTTGTACTGTATATCCCTTACCACCAACTAAACCGTTGAATTCAGTGATTTCAACAACAACAACTTGACCATTAGCAATCTCTGCTACAGCAGCGGCTTGGATATTACCAGCAGCTGGTTGTCCACCACTAATTGTAATAACAGGAGGGGAGGTGTAACCAGAACCAGGATCTGTAATAATGATCTGGAATATAGAACCTTGTCTATACTCAGTGGCTTGAATTTGAGCACTAGATGTTGAACCAGTGAAGATATCACCCAGTGTGAATGAAATTGTAGGATCAACAGGGAAAGAAACAAACAGACTGTCTAGATCATTATTAAGAATGAATGAAGTTGATGTGTCTTGTTGGATAGCAATATCACCAGCAAGTGCTCCTTCGATAGAAGTTCTTTCTGTTGCATCTGCAACTGTGAAGACTTGGAAAGGTCTTAGTGCTGGGATTTGGTCAACAGAAATCTTACCAGAATCAGTAAGTTCAACCAATGCTCTAGGAACTGCGTTCGTGGAGTATGGTTTGTTGATGAAAGGTCCAAGATTATTTGTAATGTAGTCTTTAACTGCTTTCTGTGTAGGTAGTTTAGAGTCAGTTGAGTTAGCACCACCTAGTGTGTTCGATGCGTCGAAACCAGTAACAACAACGTCACCACCTTTTAGTTTTAAGAATTCAACTTCCGAGATTGTAACCGTACCTGTGAAGGTAATGTTACCAGTTCTGTTTTCAATTCTTGCGAAAACACCAACTTTAAAGTCGCCTAGTTCGTCAGTACCAGAGACATATACACGACCATACTGTTCAGAAACCTGTTCGTTTGCTTCAACTTTAGTTCCACCGTTCTCAGGTAGAGAGTTGTAGTTAGTTCCTGATCCCGCAAATTCCCACGTATGTGAAGACGAGTTAACAATAGATGGTCTGTGTAGTCTGAGTGTTTCTCCTTGTAGAGAAGTTGTAGTTACTGCTTGCTGAGTAGAGATATTCTTAAACTCTGCACCACCACCAGAACCAGAGTCGATTGTGAGTTGAGCTGAGAAAGGAGGACCAACTGTTACAGCATCAACTGCTTCAACAAAGTACTCAATTTCAGCACTTACATTCTCGAACCCATCAATCTTAATGACATAATGCTCAAGAGGTTCTCTTCCAAGACCATCAACAGTAAAGATTGTTCTACCAGTTGGAGTAGCAGATACGTTAGTGATAGTACCAACGTCAAATACATATGCTTCATCTCTAAATCCAATAGCACGTAGAGCATATATACCGAAGTTAGTTGCGGAGTTGGTGATAGATGCATAACCACCAGACTCAGATAGAACGCCATCGAAACAGAAGATAACGAAGACCGAAACCAACTGAGTGTAACCATCGTTAATAACTTTATATCCAATACCACCGAAGGATACAATCGTGAATGCCGCAGCAACCATCGACTTACCCTGATTGGGGAATGTTGCTGAACCATCAAGTTCCAGACCTGGGAATGGGCAGTTGGGTTGCTTAACTCTAGAACCGTCAATTAGAGCACCGCCACCACCCAAGAACGAAATAATAGAAGCATTCTGTGTATATGGAGAAGCTTCGATAATTGGGAAGTCATCATAGTCAGAACGTGGTGTTAGAACAGTACCATTAGCATCATAGATGGTTACATCTGGATAACTATAGAGATCAACTGTATCTAGAAGTGTGCCGAAGTTCTTGACTGTACCACCAGGAGCAATGTCTCCACGAAGAATATCGTTCAGTAGTGTGAAAGAAGTTGTGATCGCAGATTCGATATTTGCACAATATGGAGTTCCTAGTTGGTCAACTAAGATGCTGGAATCAGTGAACAATGGGATTGGGGAATGTACTGGAGCGTATGTTGAACCACTACCACCGAGAGTTTTCCAATTCCTCATAGCGAGGATACAGAGATCTCTTACTTGCTCAAAAGCATAGATAGTTTCATCTCTCTGTGCTTCTGGAATGCCAGTTAAAATAGTTCCACTATAGTATTCTTCTGCATTGGTTACAATAGCAGCATTTCCACCAAGAATAATATCTCTAATTAGAGAAGTGATAATATAATTAATATCTCTTCTACATTTTCTTTGATTAACGTCACCCAAACCAAGAGTTGGATACTGAGATTCTGTCTTGCCTAATGCTTCATCTGCAATAAAATCTCTATTTCTAGCAATTAGATAACCTGCGTCTAACTTGGTGCCATTTGCATCATTAGTGAGAACATCAACAAACAGATATGACAGAACATTGATTGCTGACTTAACGTTTGCACAATGCTCAACTCCAGGTTCTGTTAGATCTTCTAAGATTGATGCGTCAACATATCTAGTTAAAGAAGTATACTGTGACGTGTAAACTGGATCTGTTGGTAGACCTGTACCAGTTCTCCATTTACGCATTGCAAAGATTGCTAGTTCTCTAGCATACTCAATTGCACGTACAGTTTGAATAATTTCATTGTCAATATAGGTAGCAATTTGCGTACCTTGAATATATTTTTTAGCAGCATCAATTACATTATAGTTGCTTCCATATTCAAGGTCACGGATAACAGCATTCAAGAAATGCTTGATATCTCTACGACACTTATTATCACTAACAGGAATGTTGAAACTTGGATATGTCTTTTGAGTAACTACGTTATCGACAGTACATTCAAGTAAGATGTCTGCAAGTTGTACAATACTATCGTTTGCTAGTCCTGGAATAGAACTATCAGTTGTGATAGTAGCAGAACCAGTTACGATATTATCATAAGTAAAACTCGTGATATTGTAAGAAGATCCACCGAAAGTTACTGTTCCACCACTTACATAGTCGTGAATGAATCTGGATGGTCCAAGGAATAGTTTAAACTCGTCACCACCAATAGATAGAGAATTAGCTGCTGATCTTACAAATGTGTGTGCAGACTGTGGTAGATGCTTAACAGAACTTGCCGTAGCACTTATGAACGTATGGAAGGACTGTGGTTCAAATTTAATTGCTCCAGGTTGAGCACTTACAAATACATGAGTAGAACCTGCTGCAGAACCTGCGTTTCCGACATTAATGGTAAATGTACCATCTTGTCTTCTAATTGAATCAGGATCAATATTAATTAGGGTGTGAGTACCCGTGTAATCAGAAGCGCCAATGTCAATTCTAAATCCATTTTGAGTTACGTTTGAAATCTCAAAGTAACGGTTACTTGCATAATCATAGTTAGTTCTTGGATATGCCTTAATAATAGTATTTCCATCTAGAACACATGTGTATTCTAGAGATCCATCCTCAACCATGATGTAATCACCATCGGAGAATCCATGACTTGCCATGGTGAATTGAATGGTTCCAGCAGCAGCATCATAAACTGCATCTGTTGGAGTGTGAGAAGTGTAACCAACATCAGTGATGGCGATCGACTTACCTGCATAAGGATCAGATCCAGGACGTGGATATGACTTTGGAGTTGTATTACCATCGCCATTAAAATCACAAGTAAATGTGAATGAGTTGTCTTCAAGAACAACATGCTTACCTACTTGCAGACCATGCTGTCCTACAGTGACAGTCATGTCACCATTACTAGCGTCATAGTTTACAGCAGATGGTTGGTAATACTTATTACCCCCAGAAGCACCAACATTACATGTAATAGTGGTTTCTGAAATTTCTTTGATGGGGATAGATCTCTGTGAAAAGAGGTCGTGTCCAGGACGTGGGTATGACTTGGCAGTGTCATTACCATCCATTGTGCATTTGAAGAACAAAGAATTGTCGTCAATGACAATACCTTCGCCTGGTGTAAGTTGGTGTGCTCCAATGGTTAAAACCAGATCTCCAGTTGCTGGATCATATGTTGCTCCAGTTGGAGTGTATACCTGATCGGGACCAGAAGCACCGACATTTACAGTAAATGTATTGGTAGTTTTTGATATAATAGGCAGAGCTTTTCCACTTGAATAGTGGTGTGACTGAGGTGCGGTATGTTCGGTGTTGTTGCCATCCATGGCACAAGTAAACACAATCGAATCATCCTCAATCTTTACACCATCTCCCTCGACAAGACCATGATTATTAACAGTAAATATTGACTCTCCTGTAGCGGGATCATATGTTACATTTGTGGGAGTAAATTGTTGTGATGGTGTACCATCTACATCATATGCAGCAAAGTATTCTTTTTTAAATTCATCATTAACTCTACCAACAACTTCGTCTGCAATGTAGTCTAAGTTGTTTCTAATTTGTAGGGAAGCATCTTGGAATCTTCTTGCTACAGGTGTCGCCATATTAAATTTATTTGGCGAGTTCAGCAATGTCATTGTTATTGACTTGGATGCTGAAGTAACTTTTGCTAGATTGCCAGGTTCAAAATCAGAATCTGTAATAACACTAGTCTTCTTAGGAATTACAAAACGCCTGCAGCGACCGTCAGCATCTTCTAATACTTTATAAATCCTTTGCCTGCCATTCAGGAATGATAAATCAGGACTAGAAGTAGGAAGACCTTCAATTAAAATTTCTTGACCATTTTTTAAATCATGAACATTTTGTCTACCAATTAGTTCATTAGTATAGAAGACAATGCCACCCAGATCTTCTGGACCACCACCATCCCATCCGTACTCAAATCCACCAGTAGCAACTTCGGCAGTTCCTTGTAAAGAGAAGTCAATCCTAGGAATAGGATATTCTACCTCCCCTGGATCATTGCTAAATACAATTTCACCTTCTGCTCTAATTGACTGAATGTCAGTAGAAACAAACTCAAATTCCGAATCTAAGTAATCTAATGCATTTGCTCTTGCAGATACAAATGTATGGGGGTAATTACCACCAGAGATAACAGCATTTGCTAACGAACTATCATATGCATGTACATATTGATCGTCAGGTCCAGATGCACCTACATTAATTGTGATAGTAGTTGAGGTTACTTCTAAAATTTCTATCGCAGTATCATATGCTGGGTCAGTAGCCCTTGGATAGAAGTGGACACTAGAATAACCATCTTTAGAACATGAGAATCCAAGAGATTCCGTTCTTAGTTTGATTGAAGTTCCTACACCTAGAGTATGTGTACCAATAGTTAGAACAGCAACACCAGATGCGGTATCATATGTTGCATAAGATACTTGATGATTAATATTTTGTGAATCGCCTACATCAAGTTCAAATGTATTAGTTGTTGCAGCACTGATAGTTAAAAACTGGTTTGCTGCAGGGTCAGAAGATCTTGGATAGTATTTGATATTGGTGTTACCATCCATATCACAGGTATATCCAAGAGATTCGATATTAATGCGAATCTTATCACCGTCAGCAAAACCGTGGTTTGGAACAGTAAACTGAGAGATACCAGTTTGAGGATCGTAAGTTACATCTGTTGGTGTGTATGGGGTAACAATAAAGTATTCAAATGTTTCGCCAGAGATAAAAGAACCACTCAGGATTTCAATATTAGCAGTACCCGAAATGTATGCTTGAACACCTGTAACTTGATTGAATGTTACTTCATTAATTAATGCGGTTGAACCAGTGTTGACACCTCGTAAAGATAGACCTGCTACAAGTTGGTTTAAACCAGTGTTTGTTTGGAAAGTAACTCTTTCACGGTTAGGACCAAAGATTTGATGACCAACTGGGAAACTTAATCCAAAGTCTCCGTTTGAGGAAGTGTCGATATCAATTCTTTGCTTGTCGTCAAAGACCATCGCAAAGTCCCAAGTTGCGACAGAATCACCATTGGAATCAATTTGGTCACGATAAGTAACACCAGTAACGTAGTTTTTATCACCAAACTTGAAAATGTGCTTTCTTGGATTGGCTGGACGGATGAGAACCAAACGTAGGTTATCACCAACAACCGATGCGTCTGGGGGAATGGAAATTGGGTTATCTTCTAGATAGTCACCACCAGCAACGATAATCGTTTCTTTGACGCCAGGAGTTTTCCATGCTTCCTGACATGCCTTTTTAATTGTTCTTACAGGAGCAACAGCAGAACGACCATCATTGTCGTCACTACCAATCTGCTGTGAAACGTAAACACGACCACCAACGTCATTCGTTGCTAGGTTGAGGACGTATTCAGTAGTTGCAATCTTATCGGACTTATCACCAAGCAATGGAGTGATAGACCTTGGATATACCCCCGCTTCTCCAGTTTCTTCAAAGAACGGTTGGGTATCATCAACAATTCGGAAACCAACATGTTTTAAGGATGCAGTTCCGTTTAATTCAATACCATCGTTATGTGTGGGAGCAGCAGTTCCAGTAGTACCAGTTTCAAGTACCTGATATATATTACCACCAAAATATCTAAATGTATTTTTTAGTACAATAACACTTGGTGCCCAGAGGACACCAGTATTATTGATATAAGTTTTTAAATTAGGTGCTCTAAAATTAGCATCTGGAGTGATAAAATTATCAATATCAAGGTTTAGGATTCTTGCCGTATCAGAAATGATAGACGTTGATGTTCTAATAGCACCATTAATATCAAGTTCAAAATCAACGGTATCTAGGAATGAAATACCAACAGCACCTACACCATTACCACCAGTAACTTCTACCGTTGGTGCTAGTTCGTAACCATCACCTGGATCATCAACAATAATTGCACTAACTTCACCATTAAAAATTGCAGCCGATGCTAATGCTTGACGACCACCATCTAAAGTTGGAGCAGATAATTCAACTGAAGGAACTAAGGTGTACCCACTACCACCTTGTCCATCAGGAACATCAATTCTTTCAACTCTTTTACCAGTTCTATTAATACCAACTCTAGGTAAGTTGGTTACTGAGTCTAACTGTGCTCTAAATATTTCTTTTTCTGTTGACCCAGTTCCAGCACGAATCGTATAAGATTGGTCTGCGATAACTGATGGGTTAACCGCCCTTAAAATTTCCTTATCAGAATTAAACTGAAAACTCATTTCTCTCTCGCTGGTGGTGGGGATAATCCTATAGTATATTTAGCATCAAGTCCATTCAATACTAATGACTTGTGCTACTGCTACCCACTTAATTTCGTTGGTAGTACCTGCTCTAACTGTCGAATAACTAAATTTATTAGCACTTCCTGAATCAAAAGGAACACATGTCCAATCTTGACCTAATGGAATACTATCTTTGATAATAGTTTCCATGGTAGAAAGTATCTGCACCTGACCTGCAGCATTATTGGTTACGATAGACTCAAATTTTTTTGAGATGTTTCCGCCACCGCTATCATTAACTCCAATGATATGTGCTGTAATAAAATTAATGGTGTCAGTAGGTAAGGTAATTTGAGAACCAACATCGTCTAAAGAAAGAACTGCAGTGTTCAATCCTCTAAGAATATATGTTGTTGCTGCACTATCAAGAAAGAGTTGATTTTTTAATTCTAGACTATTTAGATTTCGTGCATCGTTAGTTTCATTGACTACAGTGGTGTTGCCAACAGAAAAACCATGTACGGAATCAAAGGTTGTAATGTTTGTTGCCATCTTACTTATTTACATAACTTGTGATTGTTACATTACAAAGATTTCCAAGACTTAAACTTGAATTTAGAGTTATGTTAACCCTAACATTGTTTAGTGCATTATAATCAAAGGATGCTGTAAACAGTTCACTACCTGTTTTAATGTTACCGTAATCGGAATATACAATATCTGTACCATTATCTATAACAGAAAGTTCAACTTGTTCTTTCTCGTTTATTGTGGTATTGTGAACAGTAACTAGAATCCTTGCTCCTTTATCGGTAGACTTGTAAACTTCAAACCCATAACTATCGTTTGTTCCTTTTTGAAGAGATGCGACAGAAGATAAAATTCTTATATCAGCAAATTCAACCGTTTTTAAATCACCACTAACTAAAGTTAGATAATCTGGAACACCACCACCGTTAGGGAAGTTTACATTATATTTAATGTCACCTGTATTAGACAGTCTCAAGAACTTATCAATAGTGAGACCTTGAGACATGCCAATGTCGAAGTTCTCTCTAGTTGTATAAAGATAAGTATCAGTAAGTACACTGTGCTCAAGTACAAGAGCACCATCCTCAAAAGTTAAACTTTCTACATTGATGTTTAGATTATCTGTCGTGGAAGAGAAAATATCTTCAATACCATCAAATACAAATTCGTTCTCTGTAACTCTAACAGTGTTTACGCCGTTGTTGTAGAAGAATAAAGTATTCTCATTTAGACCAGGAGCAGTTTCTGGAATGATGTAAGTATTACCATCAACGTCACGTACGCCACCAAGAGAGGACCAGTTGTTACCGTCATAACCCTCATACTGGAGAATGTCTGTATTGAATCTGATAGAACCTATTACTGCAGCACCTCTTTGGTTGTTATCACCAACAGGAATTTTAAGAGAACTTGCTGCATCAATAGAAACTTTTTTACCAGAATTTGGTCTAATAACTAAATCATTAATATCTGTAGAAACTACATTATTAAGAAAGCGAAGTTCTCCACTAATAACAAGTGGAGTATCTCCAAATGGGTCAATACGAACTTCAGAAATTTCTTGGAATGTGAGGGCATCTACAGCAGAAGCAATCCATTTTAGAGTTGCTGTACCATTGATAAATTCATCTCCACTAGTATCAGATGGTTCGTTTCCAGATGTTGCTGTTACCCCACCAACAGTAACTTCAAATATATTGTTTCTATACTTGAGTTTTGTTGTGGGTGTGGTAACTGTTACAGGAATGTTAGCAAACCAATTACTATATTCTGGTGCTGTAGTATTTGCAGATTTGATTTTTTTAGTATTTCTAAAGTCTAGAAAATTTCTTGTTACTTGTAAAGTGTTAACATTATCATTATAAAAATACAGAGTATTATCATTTGCGCCTGGGAATGCTTCTGCATCGATGTATGTGTTACCGTCAAGGTCTCTAACACCGCCCAGGGAGGACCAGGAAGACGTTGTTTCGCTATAACCCTCATACTGGTTCGTTTCGCTGTTAAAACGGATTGCACCGTCTTGTACCTGCCCTACAAGAGGTCTTGCTGCTGTGTTACCTTTAGGAATAATCAGTGCTGTTGCAGAATCAATTTTAGTAATTTTACCAGCAGCAGGAACAATGAAAATACTATTATTAGTGGTAGCAGAAATAGTATTATCAACAATATTTAAAAAATCATTAATGTTGAGTTTGTTAGTAGTCTTGAGAATACCATTAGTATTAAGAGTTCCCGTATCCGCATTGACAGTAAAATTGTCGCCAAGACTTAAAGATGTACCACCAAGAATTATTTCTCCACCTAAAGCAGTGATAGTAGTTAATGAACTTTTATCTGCGTTTACTTCTAATGCAACTTCTGGAGTAACTGTTCTTGTAAATTGTGCTTCAGTGCCAGTAATATTTGTTGTTTGAATGTTTTCTACTGTTACATCAGTACCAGTAATAGAAGAAACATTAAACTCTCCATCAGCAACAGAACCAGTAATAACATCAACTGCTTCTACTTCACTTGCAAGAACTTCAAATCCAGTACCAAAGGTTTTGGGATTGTTGTAGTCGATAGTAAGTGTGCCAGTACCGCCCATTTTTGGGTGTATACCACAGTAGTAATATAAAGGTGTTGGTGTAGTGGATTCTGGTATAATAATTACGTAGTCGTCAGCATAACTAACTTCCGATTCATCATATTGAACACCAGCAAATACAAGAACAGCAGATCCAGCAACCTGTGGAATATCGGATAATGTAATTGTATTTCCATTGATTGCTTCAATTACAGTATCGCCTGCCACTTCACCTGTTTCATTAGCACTGTTGTTTGTTGTAACCGACATGCCAACAAGTAATCCAGTAGAACTTGCTACTGTGATATCAGCAGAAGAATCACTAAGAGTTACAGTTTCTTCAAATCCTGCGTGAATACCATCTTGATGAATACTGAATTTGAATGGATGAGATCCAACATTAGAAACATCAAATCTATATTTGTTATCTTTATATAAAGTTAAATTTGGATATAATTGAGGGTTACTTTGATCTTCTGTGGTATCAATCTGATATCTAGCAGCATTGTCTACAGAATCTACAGTGTATGTGCCATTACCAGTAACATTATAACCAGCGTCACTACTACCTTCTGTAAATGAAACTAAAATACTTGTGATAGCGCCACCAGATATAGTGACTTCTAGTACATCTCCCGATGCTGCAATTGCTTCACTATCGGATGGATCAACTGTACTAATAGTTGACCCTACTGAAAACGCATTAGTAGGAACGTTTACAGTAAAGTTAATTACTTGACCTTCAACTGTAGTTACTGTGTAATCAATAAATGCTGTTAAGTCCAGAGGATTTACTGATAGTACATCACCACCTGCATAACCATTACCAGGGTTATTAACAGATATTTGGTTGATAACACCAAGTTTATCAACGGTGTATGAATAACCACTACCAGAATTACCCCAAGGAACTGATAGAGTTAATGTTACAGATCCTGAAGATGATGCAGTGGTGTTTACCTGAATCTCAGTATTCTCGGCATCAACGCCAGTAACGACAATATCTGAAGGGTTGCCATCAATATCTTCTGGTATTACAAAAGCACCTGCACCACCAGTTTGGGTTACTATCATACCCTCGACGATACCAGCTATACTAGATACCGCTATATTATTTTGTTCTTCTGTAACTGTACCAGAAACACCAGATTGTGATGGTGGTAGAGTAAGAACATCTCCTACTTGATATCCAGTACCATATTGCTGGATTGTAGTTTCACTAAATCCTCCACTAGAAAAAGTGAGGTTGACCAAATTGCCAGATCCATTACCTCCTTGCAGTGGTACATTACTATATTGATCATCACCTTCAGCACCGACGAATACGTAGTTACTACCAGAAATAGTAGAACCAGAATATTCAGCAACATTGATGTTAAACGATCCACTCTCGCCAGTACCACCAAAAGCAGAGATGTCTTCGTAACTACCTACATCGTAGTTTTGACCTACTGATTGAATTTCAATTCCTTCATTAAATAGTGTAGTCTTCCTGATAATAAAATCTCTGTAATAAACAGAGCCTACATTATTATATTCAAAAATTCTTTTTGTTGCACTAACAAATGTCGCTGTGTTTTGCGATGATTTGTATAAACCTAACTGCAAGTCTGAAGTAAATGCCAGCGATGGGACATCCTTTTCACCATCACCCAACTTCAGATTGCCTGTAGCAAGATCACTACCACCAGCAGCAAATGCAAATACATTTTCTGATATCGTATTAATTTTTTGCCTTTGAATTTCAAAGGTATCTGTTTTAGCTACATTAATTGCTGGCATCTCTTACGATCTCTCTAAGAAGTTGTTTGATTTCAGATAGTTCTTCCTTCAATGTATTTATGTCATGTTTCATACTGTAAAACTCAGATGAGACTCTCCTACCAGAGATTTTATCTTTGTTGATAATTGCTCCAGTAGAAGAATCTCTAACTAAATTTTCGTGTCCTTCAACTTGTATGTACATTAGTAGGAAGCTACTGATCGCATATCTTGGATCTTGGGTGCATACGCAGGATCATCGGACTTCATAACAATTTTAATTGCAAAAGAAGTAAACTCGGAAATATCTTGTACACTGAATTTATATTCCTGATAAGATGCTTGATCTTCGGCAATTGCAGAGATAGAATTCTCAGCAGTTGCTAGATCGTTGTTATCGGAATATCCAGTGTCATTAAAGTAAGTCCAGTTAATATCCTCAAAATTAAGTTGAGCAGATGTTTCTTTAGTTTTGTAAAGAACTTGAATATTTTCTCTTGTTTTAACATTAACTGTTAAACGTACGTCGATTGAAGTTCCTGGTTCATTGATAGAAACTTCTTTAGAAACATACTTAGCAAGAGAAGAACTATTTTTGGAATCAGTCTCGGCAGTGAAGTCAGCACCATTTTCAAAATTTGCTCCAGTGATAGTTACATAATAATCATCTTGAGACTTGACAATATCTCCAACTCTAAAGATATCTGATTCTTGATCTTCTTGCTTTCTTACAAAATTACTATCTTTGAGAATAGCACTGTCATAATTACCATCAATAGGAGCATATGGGTTTTCTACTATGAGTTCTTTCTCATCGGAATCCCAAGAGATAACTTTACCGTCAATAATGTTGGCATAGTTATAATTGAAATTTGATGGGAAGTAGGAGAATACATTAGTACCTTCGGTGAAACTAAACTTCTGCTCATTTTGGGTAGATACAGATAATGAAATGCCAGTAAGTCTGACACCACCAAGATTCTTGGCGATCAAAATTTCACCCGTTTTAAAGAGAACTGAAGAAGTTAGTGAGATTAAAGCAATATTACTATCGTAAGATAGAAGTGTTCCTGATGCTTGACTAGTAACACCCTCTAATGTTACACCAGGAACAAGAACTGTAGTATCTGCACCTGTTGGTGTAACATTTAATCCTAAGTTATAAACAGGCAGGAAAGTAAGTTTCTGATATTTTTTACCAAATCTTTTCTCTTGACCTGTAGAATTATCAATTCTGTTTGTAGATGTTTTTACTGAAGCAATATTGAGATCAATTACTGGAGACAGATACGAAACTGTGGAGGTCAAATTAATTTTATAAGTTAGAGATCTGTCAACATTATTCATAGTTTCATTAATCTTAGAAGAAATAATCTTTTGATTAGTGAAGAAATGCTCTTGATTTAGGAACGTTTTCTCAAAAGTAGATTGAGTATAAGACGGGAAGTTGACTGAATTGGAATCTAAAGGTGTAATATTTGTGGTCTCAACTTCAGTGTCAATAGTAGTTCCTTCTAGTTGTAAGTAGGAAATTTGTGCGTATAATTTTTCATACTTTCTATTGTAGGTAGCAAATACTTTATCACCACCACCGAATAGACTGGAACCTGCTCTACTTGGAAGTTCAATAACATAATTATCTAGACCAGAATTTTTTACAGTAAATAATTTAGCATTCAAGACAGTAGAAGAGATTCCGCCAGTATCTTCAGATCCTCTAAAGTATACTGAAGATAAAGTATCTTCAAATCCATGATCTCTGTGGAATACTTTAATAAGTTTATTATTATTTTTAAAGAGATCTGAAGTAGCGTTTGAGTTAGATCTTACACTAGACTCAAATGGATCGCTATCTAGTTTTTCAAATCCAAGGTCTTCATTAGTTAGTAGAAGTTGAGCAAATGAACTGGTATCAAACTCTGCTCTGTAAAGAGTAAATTTAATATCCTCAAATAAATCTTCAGTCCAGTTATCAATATTTTGAGACTTGTATACTGAACCTAATAATGGTTGTGAATTGACAGTTGTACTTGTAGCAACTTCAGTCTCTCCAAGTCTAGATACCCAGAGATCATATTCAATAGAATCTGTTTCTACAACTAAAGCATACTCAGTGTCATTTTGTAAATATACAGGATGCTTGAAATCGAAGTGTGTTGGTACAGTAGAAGGAGTATCTGCATTTGCATCAGTTGCAACACCCATTCTTACTGCAGGAGTATCAATCTCAATCCTAGAAGTAATGATAGCATCACCAGCACCTAAACCAACACCTTTAATAACAACTGAAGGTGCTTCTGTATATCCACGACCAGAAAGAACTAGTTCAGAAGAATAAATCTGACCATCGGATACATATATGTTACCTGTAGCAGTAGATCCACCTGGAAGTTGTGGACTTTCGATAGTTATTGCTGCAGTTTCATAATTAGATCCAGTCTGTTCTACTTGTAATTCAACAAGTTTTCCAGAATCTTTGGCAATGTTAATTAAGACTTCCTTATTTCTAGTATTGTTGTATTCAGTAACAGAAGGAATAATAAGTTGCTCGTTAGCAATAAAGGAAATTCCATTATGATTTTCTAAAATAAGTGTATATACTTGTTCTTTGTTTAATTGGAACTGTAGTGAATTTTCGTCACCAACTTGAATATTGTTCTTATCAAAAACTCTTAGGATAGGACCAGAAGCATTTGTGGCAGAACCTTTTACAAACTCATTTTTCTTAATAGAGATTGTATCATTATCTCCAGTTACGAAAATTTTGAGATATGTTTCTGGATACTTAATTGAAGTAGAACCTGGAATTACATGCTTGCCTGGTTTTCCAGTATCAACATTGGTTAGATAAGTCTTAATTGGAATAGAAGTATCTTTGTTCTTGAAGAACAGATCAATGCCAGTTGTGAAACAACCACCACTAAAGTTTTCAATTTTGAAAGTTTGGGCAAGTGGGTTTGGTTTTACTTCTTTATCAGTGTTACTATTTACAGACTGAACACCTTCATTTGCTTTGAAGTATGCTGCTGTGGTAGAAACAATAGATGAGGGATTTTCTGGAATGATTCCAGTGGAATAGAATATTACGTCAGCATACGAGTTGGACTCGGATTTGTTATCATAGTTATCAGTATCTGTAAATGTAATTGTTTTCTCGCCAGCAGCAATATAGATTTCTTCGGAAGCAAGATTATAATCTACATTGTCAGAATTTCCATACCATCTAGAATTAGATACTGGTTCATAACCAGATGGGATAAGAATCATACCACTTAGATCACCATTGCTGTTAGTTTTAAGTTCGGAACCAAATGTGGTGAGAGAGTTTCCTGCAATGCCACTGAAGTTGCTATCGGGTACTACCCATGGATTTACACTTCTTCCATCAATGTATACATTTAATTTAGTATCTGCTTTTAATCTTTGTACTTTAAAGAAGACTGGAATAGAACGTGCAAAGAACTCTAAGGAAGAAGAAACTTTAACTCCATTAACAGTCTTGGTGGTTACACCTTTAGCAATCTCATTGTTTTGTGGACTTACGTTAGAAGAACTAGCAATGTTTGCTTTTTGAACGAAAGATTCAACTTTGTCTGAAGTAACTGTTGCGAATGAGTTAATTGACATCAATGAAGAATCAGAACCAGTCCAATTAACAATGAACGAATTAAAGATGCTTCCAATAGCGTCTCTAACATCATTTTTTGCCTGGAAAATAGCGTAATGATTTGTATTTGTGTTTAGAGCAAGAGGTGCAATATCTGTGTTGTACCATTGATCAATGGTTGGGGAGATACTGCAGTCACCTACGTATTGAATAACTACGAAAGGATTTGGATTAATAGTTTTTGTAGCAAATTCATTACCAAGTAATTTTAGAGAAGTATATGGTAAAGTAATAACATTAGAGTTATTTACATATCCAGAGATTAATCTTTGATCATTTCTAGTATTAACTTCTCTAAGATTAATACTGTTCTCTTTTACGGATGGACGTAAAACAGACTGTTGGGTGTCAATAGAACATTTGTAGTCTTCGGAAATGATATTACCAATTCCATGACCTTCAAAATTATCAACAATAAAACCAGACTTGAATCTGTCGAAACCAACAGTATCCTTAATCTGCATATTAAGAGTTTGTTGCTCTAGAATACTGAGAGTAGTGTAATACTCTAAACGTTCAATACGCTTCTCTAATTTACCGATGTCACGCATCGTATAACGACGGTTATCTACGGGAACGATACGAACATCTTTGTTGCTCTTAGTGAACGCTGGAATATGTAGATATGCAATAGTAATAGCATCATCTACGTTATCTGGTTTTGCTGGATTTAGAGAAGCATTTCCTTTCTTAACAACAAATTCTCCTTTTTTATTTAAGAAGATACCATCAATACGATCTAAGTATTGAGTTTCACTGAAGGACATGCTGTACTCTAATCCAGGATCAGATGCTGGAGTTAAAGCGGTAACACCAGAGTCCCCAGTAAAGTTAATGTAACTAGCACCAGAAGGATTAGACAGTATAGAGACATCTTGGAAACCTGTAACAGTAGTAGAAGAATCTACTTTAGGTCTAAAGTCAAGAACATCTTTTAGTGAGACGATGCCATGTACAGAAGAGTTGAATGAAGGAACTTCACTACCTTCTACACCTGCTTCATGAGTATAGGAATCTACAGTACAGAAATCTCCTGAAGAATGTTCAAAATAATCAAATGCAACGACAAGTTGACCTTGGGTGGATTCAAATCCTGGTTTAAGAACCAATCTCGAAACATCATACAAGGTATCTCTTTGACCATCATCGAATGAGAACTTGTAAGTTACATCGGTTCCACTAATAAGATTACCCGCAGAATCTACATCAGGTGGTGTAGTTGAAGAACCTTCATAAACATATCTTAGTTTGAATGCGTCTGAATATGAAAGAATGGCGGTTGCCACACCATCATAGTCAGAACCACGCAAAGGAATAACACGGTCTCCGCCAGAGATTATAACGATCCTTTGGTTTCTGATAGCAGTCTTGAGTCTTGGTTTAGCTTGATCAATCTCAACACTAGCAGTAAGTTTTAATTTTGGATATACGGTGAGACCAATACCAAAGAAGTTCTGTGGCATTTGGATAACAAGAGAACCTGCTGTTACTCCTGTGCTATCTGAAGTAGATGAATTAATAGATACAAATTTAGGATCAATGTATACAATATCACCAGTTTCTACAACATCAGAATCTCCTTTTTCTAGAACTGTGAGAACATAAGCATTTTCATTAAAAGCAACAAATCTTTGGAATCCTACAGGAAGTTGTGCTGTGAAGGTGATGACACCGCCAGCAGCATTTAGATCAGAAGTAAAATCTTTTCTAACATAGTATTTAATTTTTGTATCAGAACTATCTCTAACTAGAGATGCAATTTGCTTACTTCCAGTTGGAAAAATTAATGAAGCATTTACATTAGATACTAAAGGTCTTACTCTAACAACAGAAATGTTTGTAACATCATCTCTCAATGAATAAGTTAAATAGATTCTAGATTTAACTGTACCTTCTGCATCACTAGTCCATTGAACAATATTCTTGACAATATTATCATCGCCATCAGTATACTGAATGATATCACCTTGAATAAGGTCTTTAGATAGATTTGCTCCAAAACCACTACACTCAAGGAATTTAGAACCCTGCTTACCAGAGAAACTAAAGTTGGTGATAGGTCTATAATCTGAATATTTTGTTTTAGAAAAATCAACGTCTGCAGTAAATTTGTAATTATTATAAGTAGACTGCAGAGATTTGACATTCTGCGGGGTGTAAGTTAGAACAGTATTCTTATACAGAACTGGAATAACTGATGGATTGTTTGCCGCAGATTCTTGAATTGGGAATGCTTTAACTTGTGGTGGTGCAATAAAAGTTTCTCTAAGAGCAGAACGATCTAGAACTTCGATTCTATAAATTCCTTGACCAGAAGTTCTTGGTGCTACTTTAGAATTATTGATCTCATTGCCATTGATAAAAAGACTGGTAGAGTCGTCGCTACCATATCCAGTACCACGCTTTGTGCAAATGAAGTGGGAAATTGTATTGTCTTTTGCAATTTTGATTGAGAATCCTTGCTCATCAAAAATGGTTTCTCCCGAATGGAACTGACCTGCAATTGTTGTGACAAATAATTTAGAACCACTACTATAGTTAGAACTTAGATCATTCTCAATGACTCCAACAGCATTACTGGTCTTGCCGTAGATATATTTACCAGATCCAAATCCTTCTGCTGGTGTGGTCTCTAAGGTTATTCTAGTAAAGAATGTTGGATTAAAGTATCCAAAATTGAAGATACCACTATATGGTTGTGCGTTTACACCAGATTTTCCTCTGGAAATAATTTTATCTGTGTCTTGACTAAATCCGTCAGGTCTATCAGATAGACTGAAATCTTTTGGTTTTACTACACCAATAGTAGGGGTAATTGTGTTTGTATATGAAACCAATCTACCATAAGAAAGCTCTGGGGTGTATCCTTCTGGAGGCAGAACATCCGCTTCAGTTTTATACAAAATTCTATACTTGGATGGATCACCTTCATCATACTCAACAAAATACTCATCCAGAACAGATCTTTCTCCATAGATAGTTGCTTCAACAAAATATGAAGTTGTGCCTGCAACATTAATATCGTTTGCATTAGAGAATGCTACAATATCAATATACCCAGCAGACGTTGGTGTACTACCACTTCTAGATTTTACATACCATAGTTTAGTTGGGAAGTCTGATTTTACTACTGGATCTGCATTACCCTCAGTAACGTTAATCATAATGGTCTTGAGACCCTTATCCAATCCAAACTCAATTGCACGTCTGGAGGTAGTAAATTTATAACTAGTTTCTTCTTCTAGACCATTAAAACCAATACTACCATCATTAAATACTGCATTCAAATATACGTCTGGATATGCACTCAGTTCTCCAGCAACAGTATTGAGAGGTACAGTTCCATATACGTTACTAACTTTAAATGCAGAAGCACCTCTAGATTTAACAGTTACATTATCTCTAGTTAAAGTATCTCTAGCTTTCTCAATAGTAAGATATTTGACTTCTTTGTTGACAATTTCAAATCCACGTACGTATGCTTTACCAGGACTTACACTAACAACAAGTTTTGTTTCTGCTTCTGTTGCAGAAAGACCCTTTACAAGTCCATTATCTCCTTGCTTGTAAATACCATTGTTTCCATTACGTTGATAATACTCTCTAGTATCAATAGTAAAATCTTTAACTACATAGTCGCCAGATTCGTCATAAGTTCTTCTTGCTAAAGTTTCTTCAAGAAGAGTATAGTCTGCAGGTTTAATTTGCTTTTCAACTACACCATTCTTGATCTGAATAATCTGAATAAAATTTTTATCTGTTAGTGCCTTATATTCAAACTTCTTAAGTTCTAATTTAATTTTAAGTCGGTGAGCACCAGGGGCAGAAGAGTTTGAGTATCCTCTTGCATTATCATACAAAGAAGCATCTTCTTCTGGAGTAATAATATCTTCTACAATAGCAAATCCTACTTTAACAGAGGCTTTATCGTAGTAATTATTGAGAACAATTAATTGTTCGTCATTGCGAACAAAAAATCCATTAACAAAGTAAATACCTTCTTCTACTTTTAATGCAGTTGCATATCCCATTGCAGGACTGCTGAGAGAAGAATTATCTCCAGTATCAGGATCAATAATTTGAATTGATGTTGGCAATACACTTCCGTCAGTACCAACAACTAACAGGGGAGTATTGACACCACCAACAACTTCTAAAGTTTCGCCTTGTCTGAAAGTGGATTCATTCCCATCATCGCCACTGTTGATGTAATTTACAAAAATGAGATCTGCAGATTCTTCTGTTGCATATTTAACTTCAACAACTACAGCAGAGACTCCAGAGTTGATGCCTCTCAAGGTGGATCCGATTAGTTGCTTAATGTCATATTTTTTGTAGACAATAGCACCGTTTTCATTTACAGCAACTTCGGAAACAGAAGAAAGCTTGACAAAATTGAGTCTGTTGTTCAAACCCACTTCGCCAGGTATTACTAATTGTCCTTGTTTAAATCGATATTTACCGTAACTTTCTATTTGGTTTTGTAGGATAGACTGTAGGGATGTTAATTCCCTAGTTTGCACAGAATATCCAGGTCTAAAAAGAACCTTGTAAAAATTCTTGTCAGTATCAAAATCATCAAAATATGGAGATACGTTTAGGTTAGTCTTCTGTGGCATCGTAAATGAGTCTCTCTAGTTGATCCTGTTTCCCTCTATTATTTAGCAGGGATAAAAAAAATCCCCCGATTTCTCGGGGGATCTGAAAGATATGTTTGAAAAGATCAGAACTCGATGACAAGTTTGATGTCTTCAATCTGGTCAGGAGCACGGGTGATCAAACGACGGTTCTCGACGTAGATCATCTCACCAGAGTTGGCAGCAATCTCGGGGTTTGCAAGACCACTTGCAAACTGAACTCCAAGGACATTGCTGTTATCAGCAGTGTCAACGGTTGCTGCAGTTAGAGAAGTTCCACCATTGACTGAGTTACCTGCATCACTCTCAAACGCACGAACAACGCCGTTGTCTGCGTGGAGGTCGGGAGACTGGATGTACTTCAGAACACCTTCAGTGGTTGAACCACTGTCAAGGGTCCAGGAAACAACAGTACCTTTAGCAGTACCACCTGCTACAGTCTGCTCGATAGTTTCATCAGGCTGGTAGTTAGAAGAAGCACTGTTCAACTTGACTGCATACAGACCGTTAACGGTATCAACAGTTGCGAAGGTTGTGCTGCCGAAGACATATGGATCCTTGAGGATGCCGATACGACGGAAGTCGTTGTCAACGGGGAAGTCACCAGAACCTTCAGCATAGGTTAGACGGATATTGGTCATGATACGCTTAGCGTTCAATTCCAACTCCATGTCAGAACCATGTCCACCTTGGGGAGGAAGAACAACTTCAACAGCACCAGATGCGGTACTTCCGACAGTTACACTACTAGTCAAAGCAGAATCGCTGAAGATACCGTATGCAGTAGCACCAGAACCAGTACCAGTCTTAAGTGCTACAGATGCGTAGGTGTATCCAGAACCAGCATCTTCAAGTGTTGCTGCAGTGATTGCCTGAGCAGTTACAACAATCTTGACCTTACCACCAGTTCCATCACCGAGGACAGGAGCATAGTGGATAACGTTGGGGAGGTTAGCACCAGCGGATTCTACTAGAGCAACGTCAATGCTGCCATTGACTGCTGCTGCTTCAGTTGCTTGACGGGTTGGATCCGAAGCAGCAACAATAGGCATGAAGTCAGTAGAGAGGAAGCGAAGAACATCATTCGTAGGAATGGTGTACATATACTTCCAGATATAACCAGCATTGCCAGCTTCTTCGGTGAAGATATTGCTAGCATACGAACCTTGACCAGCAGAAGGTGTAGTCTTGGGTTCGTCGGTTGCGTTCTGACCAGAAGGATTGGAAGGATTCTCGCCGTTATAGAGGCACTTGAATACTTCGTACTGGGAGTTGATTACATAGAACTTCGCTTCACCAATAGATGTAGCGCCAGTTGCTGCAGTTTTACCAATTTGACCACCGCTACCAGGAGTAGAGGAATAGTCAGGTTTCCACATGTCGAACTTAGGATTAGCAACTAGATCCCAGTTATAGCGACGGATAACTGCACGGGCGAAGTCATCAGTAATACGCTTAGCAGCGATGATGTCGTCGTACAGATCGAATTTTTCTTTTTGGTTGTCGAGAGGTACGGGGGGAACGTCCTCGGTAGCATAGCGGTAAACACCAGAAATAGCTTCAGCATTAGTGTCTGCAGTGCCATTGTAACCCTTAAGGGTTGAACCTGCTGCAGGTACGCTAGTAGTAGAAGGTCCGATGTTGTAAAGTAAAATGGAATCTTCGTATACTGCTCTTACTACACCTTTAAAGGTTGCAGCAGCATAGTTAGCACCAACATAAACTTCGTTACCTGCTACGAAAGCTGTGTCGTTCTGGTTATAGATCTCTACGTAAGCATCCCAGCGTTGAGGACGACCAACAAAGAAGTACATTCTTGTACGCTCGTTGCCCGTATCGGAGGAGCCTTCAGATAGAGATTCTAGGAATTGTTTCGCATTAAAAATGCGAAATTTATCTGAAATAATTGCGGCCATTGAAAATCTCTCTTAGAAACGTTTTTGTATTTGGTTATTTATATTTATAATGATAAATCAACTAGAAGATCCAAATGTTCTCACATAGTCTCCTGCGGAATGACCCACAGAAACGGTTCCCTCATATCCTCTTGTTAGATCTTGCAATGTATTGCCAGACTTGCTGGTATACTTAATCAATTCAGTTCCAATGAGAATTAGTCCAGAATCTGGGAAGGGACCCGCATTATTTATATCCAAACTTGTCTCATTTGTAATAGATGCGGAAAGAACCGATCCAATCTCATTAATAGTTGGAATACCCATATTGAAGCGTTCTCCAGTCATGGTTACAGCAGAACTACGCCTTTCGGTGAAGTCCTGAATAGTCATATCAGGGAACATCATAGTGATAGCAGCGATATCACCTGATACTCTAAAAGCACCAGTATCAATCATCATGTTATTTTCAAATCCTGTCATAGTAAATCCTGCATTACCCACTGTGTATCCATCATAGAACTCCTCACGGGCTCTATTGGCGTTAAGAACAAGAATAATTCCTTGCTCTCTAGTGAAGACCTCATTGATAGGATCGCCAAGGTCAAACTCGCCTTGATTTCTCGTCTTGATCTTCGGAGGTAGAACATATAGTTCAGTGAAGAAGTCGAGAATACCAATTTCGTAATCAATTTCTCTAGATGCACCTTGCTGATCTTCATCTGCAGCAAGACCAGTAGTAATACTAATGGTATGCTGAATCTCATCTGGTCGTGTAGTAGCAACAATATTTGATGATGTTGCGGTAAGTCTAGAGAAGACTGTAGGTTCAATAGTGAAGAACGCAGGGATCTCAGCAGTCTTAGAAACTGTCATCAATGAAGATGTAGTATCTAAGGAATCTACCTGATCCGTGATGGTAGTAGAGGATGCTCTAATCGTCGTATCAATGTCATATGTAACAGTATTTGCAACTGTATGATGAGTTTCATAATTTGAGGAAACGACTGTGCTTGCAATAGCACTCAAATTATCATTAACTGCAGTAGTCTGTGAAGAAAGAATACTTTCAGCACTTTCTCTTACTATTGTACCAACTGAAATTTGCCTATCAACACCAGTAATTGTAACTTCTTCAATAGAAGCAAGTTCTAATGGAGGTGCATTGAAGTAGAAGACACGGGTAATTCCGTATTCAACCTCCACCGCCATAATAGAATCAGCGGGTTTGATAGTAACCTGCTTGTTAATGCTTTGGATTGTAGTAGTAACCTGACTATTAGTTGCAATATCAACTTGAGGTTTGATGATATGTTGACTACTTACTACTTTAACAGATGGATCGGCATAGATGTCTACGCCGCCTTGTACTACAGTTGCTTCATATTCAACTCTAAAGAAGTTGGATGTAACAGTCTGCTGATAGTCAGTTTCAAATGGATCTCTAACCACTTCTGTTGAGATTACTAATTCATGATTAATATCAAGTCTCAAAACTTTGAGAGACTCTCTAACGGCATTGGTATCAATTCTAGCGGAAGATACAATTCCTTCCACACCAACGCCAGTGACCTCTACGCCAACTACAGACGCAGAAGTTAGTGCCTCAAGTACTTCTTCCCTTTCAGAAAGAGTTACACGGGTATGAGTAATCTTCTGAATTTCGGTGAGGGTCTCAATCTGAAGAACCTCAACATTGAGAGTTGGGACATCAGATGTTACATTAATTAGTGATACATTATCTTCAATTGCACCACGTTGAGTCAGTTGTGCAGTTTGTTTCCACTCAGTATTAAATGCCTTGATATCAGACTCACTTGTGGCGTAAGTAGAAACAATAAATCGATTTACTTCCTCAACTCCAGGTAGAACTGAAGTGATTGAATCGATGTCATTAACTTCAGCGGTAATAACGATAGAGTGATTAAACTCAGTAAAGTCAAGTTCACGTTGTACTACATTAATAAACTGATCCTGAGAGTTGACTGTCTTAGTAACAGTAGTCTTCAGTGATGTTACAGAAGAGAAATCGTAGTCAGTTTCAGAAACAATCTGCTTAGATACGATAATGTCGTAGTTGATACCAAGATCAAACGTATTGACAATTCTGATAGTAGTATCTTCTAAGGTGACTACACCAGAAGATACCGCACCTTCAATGCCAGCAGGAGGAATAACCGACTTAACTTCACTCTTACTATTATGAATAGTAGTAATAGTAGGAGTAATAAATTCAGGAGGAATAACAATAACTTCTTCTGATACGAAGAATCCTTCATATTTCTCTTCAATTTGAGTTTCACGCTCAATCTGAGTTGTAAACTCAAGTTCGCTTACAGACTTAACATCCGAAAAACTTGTAGCGGTAACTGTTGTTGCTTGAGTATGACTTTCCTGGACACGAACAGAAGTCTCGATAGTAAAGACTTCAATATTACCAATAGGAATAACACTGATGAGTTCTGGTAGATGTCTGAGATAATCACCTGCATTATGGAATTCTGCTGTAGTGCCGAAAGTTCCTCTTTCGACATACATGAATCTGTCTTGCTTAGTCTTTGTGTAAGTAACAATCTCTTTACCAATAAGAAGTCTACTTGCTTGAGGGAACCTTCTAGTATTTGGTACAAAGATGATTGTATCATCGATCTCGACGGGTGCATCCAAGAATGCTCCAACATCATTAATAGATGCTGTGTCTACTTGATAAACTGCTTCAGTAATAACTGTAGCGGGTAAAGTAGTGGTGATTTGTGTTGAAACATCACTTACAGTTGCCGTGCTTTCAACCTGCTGAACACCAGAGAATGGAACTGGATCAGTGAAGATGTTAATTTCTGCAGGTTGGAAGACCCGAACACTGCTACTGACAGATTTCTCAATGCCAGTAAATGCAACTTCACTTTCATTGATGCTGGCAGATGGCATAGAAACAGTAGTTGCTCCTGCTGCTGGTATAATAGTAATCTGTTTGGTTGTATCTAAGTTGCCAACTACTGAACTAAGGTCAACATAGATGAATAAAGACTCACCCGCTTCACCTGTCTGACTGATTACAACTTCGGTGTAAGTAGCAAGATATGTACCAGTTCCTCTACCACTTTCTCCGCCACCACCACTAGACGAGTTGCGAGCACCTGGATCTGCAGGGAATGAAATTGGTGGAGAGATATCAAGAATAGATGTACTCTTAATAGTTCTGGTATTACCTTTGATTCTATCGAATCCTCTTGCAACACGAACTCTAGGTACTTCTTCATACCCATAACCACCTTCAAGTAAGACGAGATCAATTATGTTACCGCCAGTAGCAATAACCTGTGCTTTAGCACCACCACCAGCATTGGTTGTTGGGATGAATTCAACAATAGGTGGAGTGAAATACTGATATGCCGAAGATTGAATGAGAATATCATTCTCAAAATATAAGTTAAGATCCCTACGATTCCAATTTAACTTAGTAACAGAACCATTGGCATCAATCTCTGCAGTGATAGCAAGACCTGCACCTCTTACAATATCATTATAATTGGTAGTCTTAATATTTGCATAAATGTCCGAAGATAAGTATTCATTTTTGTTAAACTGTTTAGATTTAACTTTATCAGGAAGATCTAAAACTTCTCTATAAGTTTTTTCACCATCAATGCGGATTAGGTCACCAATACTAAGATTGGCATATAGTGAAGACTTATTGAGATATGCTTGATAACCTAATTCAGTTCCTTTCAACCATGATGGGAGATCTAAACCTAGTTCAGGATTGCCATCAGAATCGGTTTGAAAACTGACTGATCTAACTTGCGTAGGAATATTTCCAGGTCCAGGCAAGAAACCATTTTCAATTGGTAGAATAATTGTCGAACCAGTTTTTGGATCGTCAAAGTAAAAATCTAGATCATCTGATCCATATTTAAGATCAAAGAAGTATGGTGTAACAATTAGTAGAGATAATGTTCTATATGCAGTTCCATCAATAACTTCATCTTCAAATGCTACACGCTTGATCTTACCAAGAGTGTCATTTTTTTGATTTAATTTTACATCATTAGGTACTCTGTTAATAAACCAATTTTCTAAATTACCCAAATCGCTAGAAGAACTAGCATCTGATAATGCATTAGAAATTTTTACCGTTGCTTCAGCAAGGAAGGTGTCTGGTTCGTAATCAAAGAATGTTAAAGATTTTTCTTTATCTCTTCCATATAAAAGAAGAATATCAACTTTTTGAGGGAAGAAAGTTCCATCTTCTTCTTCATAATATGATAAAGGAGCATCAAATGTAATGGTCGGTCCCACAATATTGTAAGACTTACCAGGAATCTGTAGAACACCGTCTACAAAGACGACAGCATACTCTGGACTGTCAACTTTAACGACATCATTTGTAACTTCATCTCTAAGAAGGAATGGACCTTGCCCTCTATACTTAATAGTTTTCTCATCAATTACAAGACGTGTATAAGAACCTACACTATAAATGAAGCACTTCTCAGCGATATTGATATCATCAGTGCTTTCATACAATTCACCATGACTAATAGGTGGTTCGGTGAATTGAATTTGATCGGTTCTATTTGGATCTACAGATCTAATAATTGCATAAGAATTACCAAAAGGATTTTCTTCATCCTTACGTGCTCTTTGTAAAACGCCATTTAGAGTAACAATTAATTTTTCATTAGGTAATGTTTTAACAATAGTACCATCTTCATTGTATAGACTGAATAAAGTTTTAGATCCATCAAACTGGTCACTAATACTTGCAATTTTTCTAATGTATTGATCGTTAAGTTTATTATCTTTAAATTTAATTGATAAACAATAAAACTTTTGTGCTACAACTTCCTGACCCTCTGCAATTCTAAGTCCAAGAGGAGGTTCTGAGAATACAATTTTATTACGATCAATCGTGAAAGATACTCCAGGTTCTTGTAGTACACCATCGATAGTTACAATAAGACCGTTTTCGCTGTATGGAGTGTATGCTGTACCTTCTCTGGGATCAATTAGAGTGTATACAGTGTCTCCAAAAAGAACGCCACTATCCTCATTATAATCACCATTGAAAGGTCTGTCAAGAATTAATTCTTTAGCAACAGTCTCTCCAGTATCAAAAGTATCAACTGAAACTGAACCAATACCACGTTGGATGTTGAGACCAGTAGAAAGTATAATACTTTGCTTAACAAATTTCTTAGTATCTACAACAGAGATATTTTTTGGTTCTAAATTAATAAATGAATGAGTTTCGATAACTCTAGATTCTTGAGGCATTGCACTTTGTGCCTCAGATTCAATAATCATCTCACCAAACAGTTTAAATCCTGCTGGGTGAGTAGTTTCTTTAATTAAGTCTCTCCAAACATCAATAGAAGACTTAGATCTAACTACATAAGAATAATCCTGATAAAAATAAGAATCTGCTAGTTTCTGTGAATTCTTACTAAGGTGACCTCTTTCTGAATTATATCTACCAAGGTTATCAGAATATGTTCTAAGATCAGAAGTAAAATCTGTCGCAATCTGTTTTACAATAGTTGCACTCTTTCCAGAATAAAATCCTTCAATAAGAGAATTCTCTCTAAAAATACCTACAACGTTTTCTAATTTGAGAAGGTTACTTCCAATTCTCCATCCGTTCTTAGTTACTCTACCTTTTGCTACAACAACACCATCTACATACTGTTTGATTTCTTCTCCACTGAAAAACACAGTATCGCCAAAATCTTTTAGTGCTAATACTAATGTAGAAGTAAATTTTGGTAGTGTAGTATAGTCAGACGTATAACCGTATCCAGATCTAATAATCTTAGCATTTTTAGGAATACCAATATTATTACTAGTAAAGAAAATGTCTACATCAGATTCAAATACTTTTACTTCAGCAAATGTGTAATCTCTTCCACCATTAAGAGTGAGGATAGATTTAATTTTTCCATTTTCAATAAGACAATCAAACCTTGCTCCAGTGCCATCACCATTAGTTACTAAAGCAATTGGTTTTGAATAGTTAACACCTTGATTGATAACACGTACAGAACCAATACTACCATTAGATGTGTCAATAATTGTTTCTGTTTCTGCTTGATATGTTATTGTTGGAAGTACACCTTTACAAATAGGTAGTTCAGTATAATTAGATCCCGTGTCAATAATACCAATATTAGAAATATTACCGATAGCAAATGCACCACTTGTTGTATATGAAACATTTCCAGTACCATCAAATTGAGGAATAGAAGAAAGTTCATATACAAATCTATTACTGGTGGAGTAAACAACCCTTTGCTCACCTGCAAGAGGATCTTGAATAACTTTTAAAGAAGCACCATCAGTGTTTACATTATCAGAAGCTTTAATAAAGTAATAGTAATTGTTGAAATTGACAGGTACTTCATTTTCATAAGTGTTCGTACTGATATTAGGACCAAAACCTAGTTTCAAGGAAACAAACGCTCCTGCAGTTCCAGGAAGATTTGTGCTTACTGATTTTTCGGAAGTTAGTAGATTATAGTTTACACTAGCAGAAAAATCCAAGAACGTGTTGTTCATTGAAGGATGACTAGTATCAAACACATAATTATAGTATTTTTGAACTTCAATCTGTGGATTAACAGTGAAGTTAATATTATCTGTACTAAACTCTAGTTTATACTGTGACTCCTCTATAGATTTAATGCGAACAAACTTTGAAGGAACATTTTGATCGAAGAAAATGCTACTCTGTAGGAACGTAATTGGCGATGCTGTAGTGTAGTTGAATGCTGTAATTAGAGTACGAGTAGATTCGTCGTAATTAACAACATAAGGTTTGTTGATATCAGATCCAAGTGGTTGATAATTTGTATCTAATTTATAAGAAGACTCTTCAATTTCAAGCGGTTGATTGTTGTAATGATCAATAGCGTCAGTATTATTTTCTCCTCTAATAACAGTTAGTTGATTATCTTGACGATTTACCGCAGTTACTTTAACAATCTCTCGTCCAATTCTCAATACATCTTCATTAGAGATGTCTGTGGCAGAAGATACGTTCAGAATAGTTTCATCTGCGCCAAAACCAGAGTGATCTACGAATAACGTTAAGCGTTGGGAAGAAGTGGTATCAGGACTTCTGTTTAAAATTTCGTCATCTACTGTAAGAATATCACCTTTTCTATAATCAGATCCTTTGTTTACTAATTCAATGAAACTTACACGACCAAATCCACCACCTAGATTATAAACAGTGATGTTTGCTCTAGCATTGTTGGGATCTCCAGGTCTACCAATATTTCTTCTGACTTTGGTTTGATCTTGAAAATATAGTTCCACATTACTGTACGAACCTTCTTGATAACCAGAACCACTATTCATCAAATCAAATCTACCAATACCAGTATCTTTAATGTTAGAAGAAATAGATATAGAGTCAATTTTGACTGTTTGGTAGAGTCTCTTTCTTACGTAATATGTTGTAGTTGTTTCGTTATCTTCTGGAAAAATATTAACATTTACTTTATCACCTTCACCCAGATTATGCTCCCCGATAGTCTGAATCATAGCAACATTATCATTAGTGGAAACCACTTGGATATTCTCACTAAGGGAAGATGTGGAGATAACAATAGATTTTGAAGTATCTTCTAGGACATCACTCTTTACAGTATACCCTTCATCATTGAAGAAATCGCCAGTTTGAATTCTGATCTTAACTGAATTTTGTTTAAATGTCCCATCTACAACTTTACCTGTCGCAAACGTTAATCCTGATTCATCATTGATCAAAGATAAGGTTGCACCCTGAGAGTACGTTGCATCTGTCTCTAGGAGCAGGTTTACGACCTTGATGGCAGCAAAGATAGGAATAGTGGAATCAAACGTGCCCTGGACGTTCCTAAGCACCACTCTGTTGTTGTTTACAACGTCACCGATAACCTCACCTTGAACAATGTCTGAAACAATTTCTTTGATAACACGGAATTCTCCATCGGGTGGTTGGAGAATAAGGTCATTAACAACTTTTACATCAGGAGAACTTGAGAATTCAAATGCGGTAACAACTCGGTTGTCCGTAATCAATTCTGTCTGAGTTACACCTTCTCCCTGATAAACCGTATCGCCTGCGAAAAAGTACGCAGAAGTTACTGTGTCGATGATAGTTGCTTTAGTATCAATCGACTCTAAATTGACAACTGGTTCTCCAGTTACCTCAGAAACTAATGCTTTTGCTCCAGAACCACCAGAACCATCATTGTCTACAAACAGTTCACTACCAATAGAGAACGTTTCTGCGGAAGCATCTGCATATGCTTTATTAATATTGCCCTTAATTACATCCGCAATAGTAGCAAGAGTATCAATACCATTGACATCCAGAGTATCTGATCTAAGTCTTCTCACATTCTTAGGAAGGTCATCCTGACTCATCTTGGAATTGTAGTTGGAGTCAACAGGTAGAGAGTAGAAATTAGAACCCAAGATATATGGGAACTTTGGATCTCCGTTAGCATCAATACTTATGAAGTATGCATATGTACCAGATGGATACTCGGGGGTAACACAAAATCTACCATTGTTAGCATCTAATTCAGTCTTGCCGCTATTGACAGAAGGAGTCCACTTCCAATCATCAATAAATGTTCCGACTTCATATTGATTGATGTCTGGACCATTAACTCTGTTATTCTGTAGTACATAACCACTATTCATTCTAGCAATAGTGGAATTAGCGTCTCCAGGATTAGAATAAGCATATGGTCCATATATTGGATTGCCATCATATGCCCATCCAATAATTGGTGAGTGTGTATGTGGTGCGGGGTTTTCGGACAATACATTATTAATATTGTCTCCAAGACGATATCTCAAGTTTCCTGGGTTGGCAATTACCGCATATTGCTTACCTCTTCCGCTATACTCATCAACAGTAAGACCATTGTTATCGTCAAGTTCACTGAAATGCAATTTGTAACGATCTTTAATCCATCTTTTTACGGATGCTTCCGCATAAGCACCACTACCAACAGATACAATATCAACAATTAGGGTGTTTCTATTGTATAAACGTCCGCCATTGATCTTCTTACATGAGGCAAGTCGTCCATCTGTAGTTAATACTGCTTCAAATTCCGCAAATGAACCTTTTCCTAGAGCATCAAAGATTCTAATCTGCGGAGGTGAAGAATAATATTCTCCAGGTTCCGTGACGATAATGCTTGTAATTTCACCAGAGGTTACAATTGGTTTTACTTTTGCTCCTCTACCAGAAGTAATAGTGATCTCTGGATCGGCATTATACACCTCTTCTTCATCAATTCTGATACTTTGAATAACTTCACCTGCTACAATAGCAGTTGCCTTGTAAGGTTCGTTGTTAATCAGTACAAAAGGTGCAGACTGATATCCAACACCTTTGTTTACTAAATTAGTAGAAACAATTTTTCCAACAGCAATTTCGTCATTATCACGATATCCAAATGCCGTAGAACCATCAAGGAATATAGCAACGTCTCTTTTAGAGGTTTCGTAAATTTCTGTGGTATTAGAAGGATATTTTCTAATAAGTTTTAATAGTTTACCGTCAACTAGATTGACAGGAGAAGTTTCTTTTAATATAGCATGATGAGGATATCCAGTCGAGCAGATATAAAAATACTGATCATCTTCATAAATCGCAGAGACATCAGAATTTAGATTGTTAATTACCGAAGAAATTGCTGAATTTAGTGGAGAGAATGCTTTTCTGTAGTTATAGTTAACAAACCAATCCGAACCATCAATAGCGGGGTGTACTGACTCAAATCCAGGTTTAGAGATTTGAACTTTATCACCACTAGTAGAATATGGTTGTGGAGAACTTGGGTTGATATTATATACTAGACCCAGTGCAAGAAGACTGATAATGCCATTCTCTGTTTCTGCGGTGATACTGTCGCCACTATAAACAGGAGTTCCAGCAATGTGAGTAGTATTTGGATTTGATCTGCCTGATAAAATAAATTGAGTTACATTCTTATCATTGAATGTGAAATTCTCTGTGTTAATAACAAATGTTCCTTGCTTTCCTGTCCAACCAGTAGTAGAACCAACATCTACTCTATCTCCCTCTCCAGCACCAACGTTAACGTCTGTCTTCAGTGTTGTTTGTGCTGCAATATCAAAATTTCCATTAATAGAAGATGGTGATAGAATAACTTCAAATACACCGTTAGCACCACCATATCTTACGGCATCTACTACGGCAGAAGCATAATTATCTTGATTACGCTGAACAATCTTTCTGCCAACTAGATTTTGCGAGTCTCCGAACAGAATTTTTACTTTGAGACTGTAATTACTGATCCAGTCGGAAGTTGATGCTTTTAAAGTATAGTCCTTAGGATTGTATACCTCGGGGATATCCTCTTCGTCTTTCGCTACAATAGCGTTGAAGATAAACTTGATAGACTTATCAGTACCTTTAGACTTATAGAAACTACTGATATTCTTAATCAGGGTTCTCTTATCTACTTCACCCTTAAGATACTTTTCTGGGAATCCTCCAAGATACTGAGATTCAAAGTTCTTTACCAGAGCATACAAGAACAGATTACTGATATTGTAAACTTCATTGTTTACATAATGAGGTTCTGCCTGGGTAGTAACAAAGTTAGACTCTCCATACAAGTCACCAAGAGTGGTATTTCCACTGATGCCTCTACTAACTTCTAAGAATTCTGTATCAGTTCTACTTTTATATAAACAAATTTCGTTTCCAATCTTGATATATCCATTCTCTTCTGGAAATGATGATGCATCCTCAACAGTAATAGTGGTTGCTGCTTCCTGAACAAACTGAGTGACCTTTGTGGTTTGCTTTAGGAGATTCTTTTCATAGAAGTTAATATCACGATATTTTGTGACATTCGTAATGATGTCTAGAGGTCCACCTCTGGTTTCTAAATGTTCGTAATATTTCTCTACAAATTTAGAAAAACTTTCGTACTCACTTGCAATGAAAGCAGGTAACTGACTCTCAATAAGAGTAGAAATATTCCTAGTCGTAACGGATGCCATTTAGATTACTCTTTGTATGCAGTGAACTTACTTTGGGACATATCAACGTCCAGATAAACTTCTCTCAAGGCATTGATATCATTACTTAAAGGACGAACTCTAATAGAAATTTTATTATCTTCAAAAGACCCTTTAATAACAGTTAAATCAGTTATTACAACTTCACCTTCATCATACTTCACGTAACCAGCATTATCATTTAATACTAGTTTTAGACCATTAAATTCATCTATTCTATATAGGACGATTCTGCCATCCCTATCTTCAAAATATACGGTATAGTCTGGGTATTCGGAGATTCTAAACCCAGTAGATACAACGGAAGGTTCGTCACAATCTTGATAGAAAGCATTTTGAAAACAAACTTCGTAATAAGTTGTAGAATTGATAAAAGGATAAAAATCCTTTCTCATCATGACTGAAGTCTGATTTGAATTGATTGCTCTGTCGGCATCGTCAATAACACCAACATACTTACTATATCTGAATTTGCCATTGAATTTTTCTGTATTAGAGACTTCAATGTAATTTTCAATAGTAGATCTAACTTTAGATACAATCTCCTCACCAATTAGAGTAGTCTTCTGTCCATCATAGAAAATTTTGGAAGTTAACTCAACATATAAAATAGAGGGGTCGATAATGTCTGCAATGACAGATCCAACCATATATTTCTTTAATTCTGTCTTAATTTCGTTTTTAACAAACGAAGACAGTAAATCACTATTAGATGGTTTAACGACAATCTTAACTTTGCCGTATTCTGGAGGTTGCTCCATCTCACCACCATATGTGATGATGTCTGCAACCGATGGGTAAATATTTCTTACAATAGCGGCATAGTCCTGAGCGGTCACCGCACGGTTCTGTGTGCCGTAGAAACGTGGAGCGTTGTACTTGATCTTATCAATGGTTTCAACCGCCTCTCCGCCTGTTGCAGGGGTCACTGAGGTGATTGTAGTGCTTAACTGGAAAGGGTTTCCATTTTTATCTTCAATTACACCATTGAATACGAAAGTTTTTGCTCCATTTGTTGCTGCTCCATTAGAAACGAGGTATTGAACCTCAACAAACTGTCCATTTTCTAATTTCTTACCTAGAATACCGTCACCAAAGAAAAGTTCATAATTCTCATCTTCAATCTCATTGATGAAGTATGCATCACTCTGGGAGTTAATATCTAAAATATTTGCTGCTGGTTTGAAATAATTAAACGCAGTCGATCCTTGTTGTGGAAAAACCTTAACTCTTAACTTAGAAGTGTCTACACCCTGATTTTGGATTAGGTAACGAGTAGACTTAAGTGCTGTATTAATAAGGTAAGAATTTTTGATCAAAGACCCTTCATAGATCTGAACGTTCTGGAAAGTTGCAACACCGTTAGATACAGGTGCTGATACGTCATCTAGAATAGTATACTGATATAATGTGCCATCAAAGACCGTTGTAAAGGCACTACCTGCCCTTAGAACAGCGACAGAGGGTGATGTGGTAGCAAAGGTAGCCTCGAAGGTTATGGACGCCATAGGGGCGCTTACAGACTTAGGTGAGTAACCTAGTTGTTTAGCGATTGAAACTACATTGTCTCTTAAACTCGCAGAGTCCAAGAACAACTCGTTAACAACTAAGTTAGTGTTAAATGCTGTGTAATATGTATTGTAAGCAAGAACATCCAGCAGGACGCTCCAGGTAGATCCTTCAAAATCGTAATCAGTGAAATCAGTCTGTGCTCTCAAGTAATCTTTGAGTGCTACCTTGATATCATCAAAATCTAAATTTGAGACTTGTGCGTATGGCATTTATCGTGATCTCTCTAAGAAGAATTCTACGTTTAGTGGTAAATCATCACGACCGACAACTTCAAATTCAAGACCTACTTCAAAACCATTATCTTCAAAGTTAGGCACAACTGTTAGAGTTTCGATACGAATTCTTGGTTCGTAATCTTCTAAAGTTCGTGTAATTTCTGCGTTTACTAACGCTGCAGTACCATAATCTAGAGGTTCAAATAATAAATTGGTAATTCCAGACCCAATTTCAGAATTAAAGAGTCTTTCCCCACGATTAGTCAATAATAAATTGACAACCGCTTGTTTAATTGCAGCATCCCCTTTGACAACAATCAAGTCGTCTGTGATGGGATGCTTTCTAAAAGTGATGGAAAGATCTTTGAAAGTCTGAAATTGCGGCACTGGACACAAAACGTTTCTTATTATTTAGTCTTCATTTCCCAACGTATCCATCGTTCCATTCTGATTTGCTAAGAAACTGATTTAATTCCCTCGTTTTTTTGCGGTCACTCGATAACTTCAACCAGCGGTCGCTCGCTGGTTGTGATATCAGAGTCATCCCCGCTTCGATAAATTCGCTACTCACGTCTGTTGGACTATTTGCCATCTTTAACAATCCTCCTATGCATTTCGGTTGACCAATATTCGTAATACTCTGTTTTAGACAAAGTATTCCTTGCTTTTAAAAGACCCGTACGTTCTTGACAAAGCATCAAATTTCCCTTGTTGAAATTTGTCTGAATTCCATTAATAAAAGTGGGATCGTCTTTGTGATCCTCAAGAAAGATATAATCTTTATATCTCCTATTTAACGAGTTCCGCCAATCTACCAAATGATCAAATGTAATATCATGATTGATTACAAAAATAGCGACATCGACTCCAACAACTGGAGTGACATCGCTAATTGTCGATTCTATTACAATATATTTGGCATTACTAGCATATGGACAGATGCTATATCCGCCCATTTTGAATTGGGGTTTCGTTAAACGGCGAATCCACTCATCTACCCTGACCTCTATAAGGCTTCTTTGCTCCATTCCTAGAAGACGCTGCATACTTTGTATTCTTTCCTTGACCCTGCCTAGACTTCTTTGGAGTAGACTCGATAAAAACACCATTTGATGTGAGCGACGGACGTTTTGCCATAACTTACTATTTAGTTGAACTCGCTCAGTATAACACGCCCATAACGCTCCTGTCAACCCCACAGGTGCTCTACAAAGATCCATTTGGTCCCTTTGGTTACTTCCTTACCTCTATGCCTGAACGACCAGTGTGACGGGAATATAAGAGTGTATCCTGCCCTCGGAGTAATTAACGTACCATTCTTAAATTCTGTCTCACCTCCATCATAATCGTCATTAATATAAGTAATACTCGTAATTTGTCTACGTCCACCTGGATTCTTTTGATTTGTATATGGAATAGGACTACCATAGTCATCATGCCATCCCATGGACTGTCCTACTTTGTATTGTGCTAACTTACAATCGACATTGCTTGGGTTTAATTTGAATGTATGGTACTCTCCAATATACTTTGTATACACATTGTATATCTCATGAGGATCGAGACGCTCAGAAGGTCTTAGAGCACAACTCATACGCTCTACATGTCTCTCATGCTTTACCCACTCTCTCGTCCTACAAATATATTCGAGATCTTTTAAATCTTCAAATACTTGGTCATAATATATTAAACTCATAAGTTAGATCCAATATGAACATTCAGATGCTGAAACGGTCCTACAATTTTTCTCGGTATACCACCCACCCTAGATGAATCATCTCCCTGCACTGCAGGTAATGTGCCGTTTATAAACACTGTAAGGTTCACAGCAGGAGTCACCACCCTAACTCCAGGTATACACGGTACTGGAATCAATGGGTTGACTTTGATACCATCAACTTGGTCAGGTACTGACGTAACGTCATAACTTTCTAACGGTGACCCGTTCACAAAGACATTCGGAGACACGGTAGGTGCCCCGCCCAAGGGCTTTGCAGGATATATGCAGTTTCCATCAGTCTCAGCAGTATCAACTGATGTCTTGCCGACTAGAAAGGGCATTTAATCGTTCCTCCACCGTATCTAAGTATTCTGTGATATTTTTATGCTCCCCGCCAGGGGGTTTGTACATTAACTTTAAATTCATGAGCACATTTTCGAGTGCCTCAATCCTCTCAGTCAAGGAATTCTCTTTCTGGTTGCTCATTATTAGTCACCTTTTCTTGTTTTGTCATATTATCGTATTGACTTAGTACACTCATCTCAGGCACCATGCCAGTGGCGAAGTAATCCACTGCCGCATCCTGTACGAGATCTGCGAATTCATTGAAGTCGTCGAATACTTGCTCTTTCAATGAACCATCTTTAGTCTTGTAAGTAACTCGGTTTTTCATTGCTCGACTCTGGGGGGTATTTTTTTCTGGGCGAATTTTTTTGGATTGGGATTTCCTCTTAATATTTATCGAGCGTCTGGAAACGTTTATAGCTTAGAAAGAAGGTACTTTTTTGGGGGCGCTCGGGCTTAATAACAATTAAGGGCTAATAACGATTAACTGTGTTATTAATTAAACAGTGCTGTGTAATAACTATTAAACAGTGCTATGTAATTATAATTAAACAGTGCTGATTAACATTATATTTTTACACATAAAAAAAGCGATGTAAAGAATACATCGCCTACTGTCTATTATTAATAGATAAGAGATTAGAAATTGTTGATAATTTCGAGATCTCCTGATTTACGTGCTTTCGCTATCACTGAACCGATGCTAATTTCATCGGAATTCCAGTTAGTTAAGAGGGCACGAATGTGTGCGATAAACTTAACACTACCTCGGAAGATATACTGCTTTGAGATATCACTTTTGAATCCAATTGTTACGTTGTTATGTAACACTGAGAGACAATGGATTGCAGATGATTCACTATCACTGAACTCACGAAAGATCATGGAATCAGCGATATCGAAGGAGAGAGACATTTGAAAGAAAAGTGTGATTAATAGGTGGGGGATTGCTCCCCCTATGTGATGCTAACCCTTAGACAGGGGTGTTAACATTTTGTGCCCAATTCTGCAACCTAGCGTTTGATGCTTTGTTGAAAACACGGTCACTATGTAACACCTCGCCACGAAAGAAAACTTTATGACGGTTCGCTGCTTTTGCAGCGGATTTGAGTGCATCACGACCCAATTTTCGTTCTGCTTTAGTGTTACCCAAGAAGGCAAGATTAAAGAGCATAGCAGCACGGCGGCGTCCAACAATTTTGGGGTTGTTGATGACAGCGTGAGCAAGAGATTCTGCGTTGTTAGTGAGAACGAAGAAACGAGTTGAAGCGATCATGAAATCTAAAGAAAGTGTTAGGCGGTGGGGTTGTTTCCTCCCCCCTCGCTTATCCGTATCATAGCAGTTTTGATGCAGGGTGCAACCGTGAAACGGTATCGGTTGCTACCGTTTTGGATATTAGTTTGAAATATCTTTTTGCCCCTCTATGTATAACTTAGTGGTCCAACGGTAAGGATTACCATTGTGAGGAATAATCCACACTGTTACATCCTCACTCCATGCACTGAATAAACGATAGGCGTGATTAATGTCGGTTGCCCACGTACACCCGTGAGGATCAAAATTGCTCCATGATGATGGTTGAACTGCCCAGTTTGCGGTCAACATGTAAAGAATTGATTAACTTGTATATACAATACACGATTTAAAATCAAATGGTAAATGTTAGTGCCACAAATACATGTGGCACACATTGTTTACACTTAAGCGGCAACAGGTTGTTTTACTTTTGCCTTCTGAATCTTGCGGTTGTTTCGTGATGCTTTCCCCCAGTCAGATCCCTTGGGTTGAGTACCATGAACTAACAGGGCGAAAGGACCATTCTCGAAGCAAGAATTATCCTGTGAGTCTACTTTAAGACCCGCACGGTTTGCATCATCTTCAGACATGAAAACTTTAGCGTAACGTGTAAACAACCCGTCATCGATTAAGTTGTCAAACTTACCCCCATATGATGCTGTTAAGTAAAAATTAGAGGGCAACTGCAAACCAACAAATAGTGGAAGATTCTTTGAGTAGCAGTAAAACTTAAGATCAGGATTGTGCTGTGCAACTAACACCCACGCCATCAAATACTCGGCATTGAAGAAATCGCCAGACTCGTGAATCCTGACCTTAGTTGTTGCTTTCTTACGTGCATTCTGCAAACCTTCGTTAATAAGATCAGCAGCATTTCCATCACGCAATGCTTTAACAATTGTTTTGAAATTGTCTTGACGGTTGTTATAAACTGCGTCGTATTGAACCTCACTGGAGGCAGCAAAACAACGGAATTCAGTGAATTTACCGTCTTTAATTGTCCTTTTGCCGTTGTCACCTAAAACCGCCATTGAGAGACAATTTAAAGCACCAGGGCAAGTGAATCCTGCAGGCAAGTTGAAAATAACCGTGTTACGGTTAAGTTTTGCGTTACCGTGTGAAAAGCGAAGCATTGTTTTAAACAATTGTTTGACTTGAAACTACAATACAGCATCCACACCCAAAAAGTAAATGTTTGTGCCACTAGTATTAGTGTCACATGGTAACTAGATTTCCACGGGTTCTGGACTACCTTGATTGATACTAACTCCCCGAGAGATAGTGTCACCTAACGCCTCGACAGTTTGCATCACTTTGGTGCTAGGATTGTCGGTGATGATATCAAGAATGGAGAGGATTTCTTCCCCATTTCTTCCTTTACGGAGGAGTGAAATCATTAGAGTTGGGTTCATAATAAGAATGCAATTAGATTGGATTAGTATTACTAATACACAGTGAGTTAGTATTAGTAATAGACAGTGAGTTTGTATTAGTAATACTTAGAGAGTTAGTATTAGTAATAGACAGTATGTTTATATTAGTAATATATTGTATATTGTTAATATATTGTTATTTAATAATCTATTTTCTTATTATAGTTTAACAGTTAAAGTTTAATAGTAAAAGAATATGTTTAAAGTTTAATATTGAAAAAAGTGAGATAATTAACTTTCTTAAAAATCTCACTTTCTGACTTTTACAAGTTTTCAATAATGATGATAACTTGCAACACTGTTAGGATCAGTAAACCAATCATCTTCATCTTCTTCCATTTCTGGAGGATTCATGAATTCATTCATCTTAAGCATGTCCTCAACATCATCCTGACTCATGTACTTTAAGCAGCAGAGCAACATGTGCTGGGCATCGTGTCCCTCTTCCACTAGGCGGAGTGCTTCGTCTCGGAAGTTGATCAGCGTGTCGTTCATGGTCTTGTGTTTGTTTACTTGATTAGTCTACAGGGTCAGGGGTCAATGTCTGTCGCTGATGTTCCAGATTCCCCACTGTCCACTGTCATCGTCATCTTTGTATGATGCTAGACGTGCTTGACGTTGCATCATCTCACGCTCAATGCACTGACGAGCAATGTCTGCTAACCAGTCACTTGAAGCGTGGATGCCGTTGCCGTAGTCCTTCATTGAATTCGTTGGTTGACTCTTGTCTACAATAGTCCCACCAGACCCCTCTGGAAGCGACTGTGTGCCACCTCTAGAACTGGTTGGGTGGGATGCATCATTCATCATACTTTGGTATCATTCATAGTCTGCGTACACATCATCGTCTTTGAATTTAGATTTGCGTTTATTTCTTTTTGAATAACGCTTCTTATTCTGGACTTGATAACCGAAATCCTCGTAATCATCCCGAAAGGTTTCTTTAGGGGATTCAGTGTATTTTTGACTCGATTTTGCCATTGTTCGGTGAAATTGTGTACTATTTAGAGTCAGATTGAGATAATCTGAAGAGTTTTGTCCTCTTTGATCGATTTGTTGACGAATTTGCCAACAGAACGACCATTTTGGACAATATCATTCATAGTATTGACAAAATCAACACTATTAATACCATTTAGAGCATATTTGTATTCATTACCACTAGTAGTGTAAGTAATCATAACATTACTGTCATTTACTTCTACTTTGTTAATAGCAGATGAAGTCAAATTAGTGAAAGAAGTCATAGATGGTTAATGGTTAACTTTTAAAATTAAAAAATCTCATTATTTAAACTTTTTAAGTTTTTGAGATTTCTGATTTATCGAACTTTTAGGAAAGTTGCCAATCCCTCAACCTCGATGTACCCAATATACTCGATTTCCGAGGGTTTGTCAAGGTCTCTGTGCCACTTGGAGGACTGTCATATTGCTCCTTGACTTTCGGTGACTGGCGTGCTAAGGCAACTAGACCTCCGTACATTACAATACATTACCTATGTTTTTTAATACATTTAGTTTTCCACAGGTTTTTCCACAGACCCTGTTGAAAACCTCAAAGTGTATCACAAATAACCCTTACAGTCACTACGGAGTGCCTTTACGGAGTATACTGAGTAACTGTGTAAAAACATTCTTAAGAATAATAACTGATGTTTAATGGTGAGTTACCATATGATGTGCATAATTCTGCTGGTACACAGTCAAATGCTAAGGTAATTCGAGTATGATCAGTGTAATTAGGTGTTACATCATGTTGTAGTACAGAAGGAAACAATGCAATGGTATTATTCATTGGTTTAAGTATGAATTCTTCTGTATTGTATGATGTATCATGTGTTGTATTCAGTTTAGTTACCATAGAGAAATCTTTGGTAAATGAGTGTGGTTTACGAATACAGAAATTACCACTGTTAGGTGGTATTACAATGAATATCACACCAGAGATGATTGAGTTAGAATGGTAATGAGTTTGAGCATAGTCCATGTAACGATGAAAGTTCAACCATGATGATGTAATATTAATTTTTGTCTTATGTCCTGTCAACTGTAAGTATTGATCTATATGATAGTATACTTGTTGAGTTAACAGTGGGAGAATATTTAAAATGTTTCGACTAACAGATGTGAGACCATTCCCACACGACTCCATACGTATATTATCCCAATTGTTTTCTTCTATTGTAATTGGTTCAATGTAGAGTGGTGTGGGAAACAGGTCAATCATTTAAGTTCGTGTTCATTGTAATATAGGAAGACAGTATCATCATCACCTTTAATCCACTCTAAGTATTCATCACCAATGGCGATAGCATCTTCCATACGATCATCTTCCATAAGTTCTTGGAAACGATCTTGGAAATATAGGAGGATTTGGTCAGACTGTCTAGAAACAGACTCTTGTTCTTTTGTTTGTTTACTATTCATAAGTCAGTACATTCTGAAGATGATCATAAGAGATAAATTTCTTAGGAGCAATCATGTCAGCAACTGCTCTTGCAAACTCATTAGGGAAATATCCATGATATCTCCAATAGAGAGTTCTTTCTCTAGTAGAGAGATCTTCTCTAGGTTGTGGTTTATCATCCACAATAACCATAAGTTCTTTCAAGTGATCGGCAACAATGGATGGTCTCATTTAGTGAATACCTGTGGTTGGTTAGAGAATTGTTGTAGGAAGTCTACACAAGATTTAAAATATTCATATTGTGTTGGTGGTAGGTCAATCCAATCAATAGGATCAGCACCATCCCAGTCAACATATTCCACGTCACCATCTTGAATGATGTCTGCAGAAATTGCTGTACCAGAGTAGTCTATCGCCAACGCTATATTTCCTACAACAATGTACATACAGTCATCATAGACCATGGGTTCCTCCTAGAGTGGTGTCTTCAGATTGTAGCAGAGTTAATCGAAATTGTCAAGCAGTTGAATCAGGTCTTCATCTTCTTGTGGTTGGTAGCAGATCATTTCCTCTGCTTCATGTAGGATCTTGAGACGAAGTGTTTCGTCATTGTAATAATCGACAGTGAGATCTTCTTGATAAGTCATGCTGGTTCAATAACGTTTGAGAGTCCTGGTTGATGGATAAGGCATGTGTTCTTGCTTCTGTCAGTAGGATGTTCATGAATACAGATAGACATAGTATGTAATTCTGGATCAGAAAAGACTACACGACCAAGAACACCATTAATCTTCACATGTGCTCCGACTGGATACATATCTTCGCTCGGTGATCGGTTGTTCTTCATAGCATATGCTGAGAGAGTCTGGATACAAACAGGCAGCAATGTAGTGTGCTTGTTCGGGTGATGACGCAATAACATATGTGTTGACGGAATAGAAAGTGTCACTCTCCCCGTCACTCATGGGCAAATCAATGTTAAGTTCATAAACATGTCCTGATTGGAGATGTTTATCGAAATCATGTACTACATCAACAATCATATTCTAAAGTCGCAGGTAGGTCCGCTTGATCCTTTAGGATCGTATTCTCGACTCTTAGTCTTGCATTTTCATCTTGGAGAAATTTAACTAGATCTTCCATTTCGTGAATGAGAGAGTTTGCTTGTTCCGTTGATACGACCATGATAGTTCAGTGTCTGAATGGATTTATTTAGAGAAACTCGTACATGAAGTAATCAACTGTTACTTCAAGACGTGCTGCTTCTTCTTCGATTGCTTTGACAAAGAGACAATCAATGTCTCCGTCTTCATACTGCTGTAGGATGTCCAGTTGTTCTTCATTCATCACATTGAATCTCCATGATGTTGAGTAGTTTCTGGTACAGGTTAGATGAGTCTACATCACATTGCTGTTGTAGAAATGCCTCATTCTTTGTGGATAGATGTTGCATAGCAGAGATCAGAAATTCTGACTCATTGTATGAGAGTGTGGTTACCATGTTAAAGTTTAGCAGTGACACCTACAATACTAGCATTAGGGTTACGTGCAAGAGCAGTTTCTCTTGCATCTTGGTAGTTACTTGCATGTACAGTCTCGACAAATACTTTGCCTGCCTTGTACAGTTTTACTTCACAAATCATGCGTCGTAACCTTCACGACGGAGCATGATACGACGCACATCAATAGCATCGTTTTCACTAGCATAAGTGCCAATACGAATACGTGATTCACGAATGATTAGTTCCCATTTATGAGAACCAATGATGCCACGTACAATGTAAGGATTGCTGGTGCCAAGAGGGAAAGGTTTCTTTTGAAATTGCATGATAAAATCAGTGAATTGTGTAGAAAATGTGTTGATTATCTGACATACAGATAACCACCAGACCAGTCGGCATGAGTGTAGAGATACTCACGATCGCCTTCCTTAAGGATATTATAGCGTATTCCTTTCGCTGGTGCATTGATAGATGCGGGTTTAAACACATTACCACTGCTACGATCAATGAAGGCATGAACAGACCCATGTCCACCACTATCCTTCATCATGACCTTCAGGTAACGACGACCACGCTTAACATAGAATTCGATGTCTGCACCATTGTCCATGATGTAATCGATCTTGGACTGATGATAGTCCATGTTGATGTCATTAGCGATGCTACGCTTGTGAGCACGGATCTGGTACTCTTTGAAGTTCATGTAGAGAGCATCACACAACATGACTGTGTAGTCTTCCACAAGTTCATTGGTGAGTGTGGTGTTCATTGGGTGGTTCCCTTTGGTATGAATATAATATAGAGCATTTTCATGCCCTATGGCGATTGAGTGGACAGTTCAGCAAGTGGTTAGAATAGATAACCGTGTCTTGCAACTATGCGACAATCATTATATCTTACATTGGTCTCCAATCTACCGTTAATCTCTTCCTTATGAAATTCATTCATCACTCTCTTTGCTTCATCACAAGAATTGAACCCAATATCACCCTTGTATCTAATAGGTTGATTTGTGGGTAGATGCAAGATTTGATAGTGGGGTCCGTGGTTCATGTGATTATTCCGTAATCATAGAGCGTCAAACATTTCTCTAAGTTCAGTCAGTGCTACATTTTGATCTGAAGCAGCGGAAACTTTAGCATAAGGTTTGTTAACAAACCGATCAAAGCGATCTACTTGATAACCTTCCTTAAATGCTTGACGGATGATGTTATCATAACTGTGTGAGTGTAGCGGAATATGTCTGTGAAGAAGATAGTCTTCACAGTCTTCCGCAAGTTGCTCCTTAAACTCATGTGTTAGACTGTCTAGATTAATCATCATCGGTGTTGGGTTCTTCTTCAACTAAAGTGCTTTGGAATAGTGATGTAATCTTGTCAATTTCTTCATACTTAGCATGACTGATAATTTGATCAGGTTCTCCCATATTACCAATCTTTTGTAGCATAAGATTTTTCTGCTCATTAGTCACACTGATAGTTTCACCAGTGATATGATGTTTTGCAGTAATGTCTTCAGGCAAGAGGTAATAGATTGCAATAGGACTTTCCTCTGGAAATAATTGTAATCTATCGTCTACAAATTCTTTAAGTTGCTTGAGAGTGTAATACATGAGAGAGAATTTCTTTAGTGGTTGTCATACATGAACTAGCGTAACCAGTGGCATAAGCATACCCGCAGTCAGGATCGTTCTGGGGCTCATCATAACATTTTTTAATAGCAATGTCAAGGTTCTCAATAAGTTGAGTGAGAACCTTGTTGTCAACGGTGGAGAACTTCACAGACATCATCAAAAGAAACATCATCAAAACGGAACCGAGTCTGTTCTTCAGACTGGTCCCACAGTTTACCCTGAATAACCAGGGCGTCAACCTCAAAGAATTTCTCACATTCTTCCACGTCACTCGGGAGAGCACGTTGAAGAAGTTCAATCAAGAAGTCACATTCATCGGAAGTTAGTTGCATGATGTATATAGCAGACATTGATAATATACACACAAAAAAGGAGGGCGTCTGCCCCCCATGTGTCAGTTCTTAAACTGTCTATAATTAGTGAGAATGACAAATATCTGTGTGACAATGGATATTAATGCCATCTAGATGAAATGCTCCATGAGCAATTTCCCAACCACCTACAGAAATAACACTAGTGGCAATAATTGTTAAAAAAGTATTCATAATTAATATAAATGAACTATTACAACGTTATTTATTATCCTTCTCTAAAATGGTCAGTCTATTTTCTAATTCATACAAGAGATTAGATGTGACAACATCCTCTTCCTCTAATCTATAAATCCTGTCCTCAAGTGATGTAATGTAGTCTTGTAAGTCCTCGTATTGCATTATTTCATACCACAGGTTCTTTTATATATGTTCCTGTGTATTTGTAGAGTTTATATTTACAGTTATATCTATCAACATATTTCTCAGCATGTTCTTCACATGTAAACCAACATTTTTTATTCTCAGTAAGATCTTGCAGGAAGTATGGGAATGTTTCTATCCATGGGAAGAGTTCTTTCTTCCTACTATTCATGACCTTAAATGGTTGTTTCTTTGTTGTCTTCCTCTTCCTTGGTGTTGGTGTCGGTTTCTTTGACTTTGGTAATGATGATGGTGTTGTTTTCGATTTTCCAATCGATCGTGTCACCTTCTTCCCATCCGTTTTCTTTGGTGATTTCTTCGGGGATTTCGATGAAGTAGTCTTCCGTGTTGCCATACTGTTGTACTGTGGTGATAAAGGTTTTGTTCATCGTTTAATAATCTCGTTACCAGCAACTACACAATCTAATTCAGATGTATGTAATAGATTTACAGCATCTTGAATGTGTCCTGCAATAGGTTTACCATTATTATTTAATGATGTGTTCAATAACATTGGCATTCCTGTGATAGTTTTAAATTTGTCAATCAATCTATGAAAATGTGTATGTGATTGATCAACAGTTTGTATTCTACATGTCCCATCTATATGTGCAACAGATGGAAATCGATCAGGTTCTCTTGTATTAGCAACATATAACATATATGGCGAAGGATCCGTCCATTTGAAATAGATATCAACATCATCTTCAAGAATAGATGCACCAAATGGTCTAAACCACTCACGATGCTTAACTTTCTTGTTTATAATGTCTTTACCATTTTTTATTGATGGATCCATTAGTATGCTACGGTTGCCTAGTGCTCTTGATCCAACCTCCCCATGTCCTTGATACCATCCAACTATAGCACCATTTGCAAGCATGTGTGCAACTTCGTTTATAGTTTTATCTGATGGCACACTGTCTGGAACCTCATCATCCTGCCAGAATGGGAAACCAGTGCGGTCAAACTCTTCCTGGTCATGGTGTTGTCTAAGATATTCTACAATACCAAGACTAAGACCTTCATCACTACTATGTGGTGGTACAATTAATCTTTTATTTCTAAGAGCACATGCATCTTTAATGGCAGTATTGATTAATGTATTCTGTGCAACACCTCCACTAAATGATATTGTATATGCATCTTGCGAAGCAAAGTATTTTGCAAAAATGCGTTCAGTTGCTTCATGCCATAAACCAATGAAATCACATTTACGCTCCCATGACATCCTTCCAAATCCATACACACCCCATACATGATTAAGATGTTCAATTGATAAGCATTCTAATTGACCAAGTAAATGATTATTATCTAATATCTTAGAGAATCCCTTCAATGCCATCAATTTACCAGCAAGATCATAAGGACTGCCTTCAATATTCATGTAGTTTCCTGCATAATGTGGCATGATCTGTCCAAGACTCATGCAATCATCATTATTATATACTGTTCTTCTATCAGTATTCCAGAATATAGAGTGTGATGCATTGTCATCACCAAACCCATCAAATACCATGCCTAAATGTGCTTCTTCACCTTCTGTCCACAAACTTAAAGCATGTGCCATGTGATGGTCTATTCTATGCACTGGACATTCAAACCCTAATCTTTCAAAATCAGGTATATCAATATATTGATGAGTAATAGACTCATCAATCTTGAGATCTGGATACTGATCACCATCAATGACAATACCAATAGCATCCACTTCAGATGGTGTAATGTCCCATCGTTTGATAAGATAACTCCATGATGTCAGATCATCATATCCATGGTGTTTGATTTGTGAGTCACGTTCTAATTTATAATATCTTACCTTTACTCCATCAGTGTAAGTAACATTAGAGTCATGCTCACATAATCTAAGTCCAATGAATTTCATAATAGTGTTTTGGATGTAAACTGAATGATTTTATAATGCCACCAATAAAATTGATAGTGCATGTGGGAAGGTCTTGTGGTGGACCATAATATTTCTCTGGATAGATTTTAACAGATCCTGTGATGTATAGTGGTGTAACTCTACCATGTCTACCATTTGGTTCCCATCTATAATATAACAGATTGTCTTCATCAAGAACAAAATCTTGTGTATCAGAAGTATCAATCATCCACAGTTTACCAGATGGATCAATCCAATGTTCTATTAATGATCCACCATCACATCTAATATCTTTTGTTTGATTGACACCTTCAAATTTTTTACCCAATTTGTACGATGAACGTACAATATCAAACATTCCCATGCTAACCTCCCGTTACTTGGAGGTTTTGAGAGAAAATAGTAAAATCTGTGTACATCCATCCAGTACAAATATACTTAATTTCATCAACAGGAGAAACTCCTCGATGCACATAATTCCAAGTAGAGGGAAAAAATAGCATTTTACCCTGCTTTGGTTGTATTCTTGTCCCATCAATAAACTCAGTGTAACCACCATTATCATCAGTAACATCATTAAGATACCAAATGAAAGTTACAATACGATTTGATAGTGTCTCAATTTGTATATTCCATTCTGGAATTGAATCATGATGCCAATGATAATATTCTCCTGGAACAGTCTTTTGTAATTGATAACCAACATCATTACAATTTCTCCCCATTTCTTCATACAAACCACTATGGTTTACATGTTTTCTGTATATGTCATAGTGTTTGTTGAGAGATTCATAAAACACTTTATCTTCAATAGTCCAAGCATCGTTTCCTGATATATGAAGGTCTGTAGATCTCTTTATACTCGGAACATATCCTCCACCAACAATACCATGTTTTTGGTCTTCTACACGCTCTTCAAATTTTTTAATAGTTTTCTTACAAAAAGAAGCACTCAGTGCATTGTCAGTTGTCCAGATCAGATCGGTGAATTTCATTATCAAAAGATTTAATTAATTTACGTAAGCGCCTCTCAAAAAACCAACGAGAGATTTTATTGCTAGGATGAAATTGAATAATGTACCAATATCTTTTAATGTTTATTGATACTAATTTAATTCTCAATACTATGTAGTCGGAAACATTTCGATCACTTGCGAACACATATACTAAAAGTACAAGAGCACAGAACCATAACCAATTATTATATATTATCATCATCTTCAAAACTCAAATACTCGATTGCTTTTTTTTGTATATTAAAATGTTTACGACATTTTTTAACTGCTTTCAGTTCATCTTTGATCATTTGGTATGCATCCTCAGAAGAGATCTTACGTGCCATCTCCATACATGTAATCATTTCAACACGGGTTCCAAAGTGTTTAAGTGCCTCTTCAAAACAATTTAATGATTCATACATATACATCCTTCAACTATACTATTTAATATCAATAGCGGGTTCACCTTTATCAAAGATAGTAGAGACCACATCATTCAAACGTTGACGAGTATTCTTACCATAGTTTTTGAATACAGGTACAGTAACAAACCCAGTACGCTTGCGATACATGGAGAAGTTACCAGCAGCAATCTTGCCAGATTGAATATCAGCAGAATCTTCCTTGTTAAGACGAATCACACGACCGATAGTCTGTGCCATCTCAATGATGGGGAGATTACGAAGGAGAATTGTGTGAGTCAGACCCTGCACGTTGATACCTTCAGATAGAATGCTGTAGTGGAAGATAATAAATTTACGCTCATGATCAGCACCCCATTCATTAAGAGTCTGGAAAAACTGATCACGGGTTACTTTTTGTTGATTAACATATGCACCATGCTTACTGGTGATGTGCATAACATCGTAACCACGCTGAGACAGGTCTGTAAGGACTTGTGTGGTCGATAACATGTTCCACAGTACCTTTGTGCTAGGAGCAGCAACAAGGACCTTCTGGGCGTTTCTGGCGTCCAGTCTGTCAATCATGTTGATTAAGGTATCTGCATCATTCTCAGCAGCATTTGTCTTACATCTCTCAATGTCAACCTCATGGATATCAATAGTAGGACGAAGAATGCTGCCTTGTTCTACAAGTTCTGGTGCAGGTATATTAGCAATCACACGTCCGAAGACGATATGATTGTTCATACCATTGCCATTCTTTCTGTACTTAGGAGTAGCAGTGAAGTAATAATAGTTGTCAGCATTACAAACACTGACATAATCAAAAAAGTCTTTGCGTACGCCATTATGTGCTTCATCGAAGTAAGCAACACTGATATCAATCTCAGACTCATTGATACGACGGAGAGAATTATATGTAGTGAAGATGATCTTGTGATTATCAACAATCTCATCCCATTCTTGAATCACAGATGCTTTGGTAGTGCTCTTATACTGTGTCTCTCCACTGTGAACGTGCAAAACGTTAGCACAGTCAATAAACTCCATGAACTCACAGCAGAGTTGCTCTGCAAGCAAGATACGTGGAGCACAGACAACGATAGTCTGTGGTGTGGTAGCGTTCTTGATGCGACGAAGAGCATCAAAGATCATCATCAAGGTCTTACCAGCACCTGTTGGAGCAATGATCTGACCATGAGTATACGTGGACAGAGCGTTGAGTGCTCGGTTCTGGTGTGGATGGAGTTGCATTGCATGTGGTGATTACATACATAGTATCCCACAAAATGCTTGATCTGTCAACCCCTTGACAAAACCTCAGTAAACCAGTAGAATAACTCTGCCAAGGTTCACTGATAAGGTAGCTCTGTTAATCCTTTAATACTGTTATTACCTGCCAAGAACATACCTTCCGAGAACAAATAATATTGAACGAAATAATCAGGATCACTCAAGTCTGTAGCATGTTCTGGTAAATTTTCTCTAACAAATGCTCTTGCTTCCGCTTCAGTATCCCAATAGATGAATACAAATTCGTTATATAATAGTTTATCAAACATACCAGGGTATTCTGATAGATTATTATGATATGCAGAATAGATTTTATTTGCCTTTTCAGCATCCTCTACACCATCAGGACCAACAGTCCTTAAAATCATTAGATATCTTTTTTCATCGTCTTGTCCAGTAAGATCATTAGCAAAACTAAGAAAATCGTGTACTTGCATGATTAAACTCCTAATGATAGTTCGTTAATGTCAAAATCAAATAGTCCTTCACAAAGTTCATACTTTTCAATAATTTCAAGAATTTGTTTAGAGACTGGTACACCTCTTTCATCACGTAATTTCTTACTATTGATGATAGCATCCTGTTGTATAATAATTTTTTGCTGTCTTGGAGATGAGATTGCATTTGGTTGCTTATTATACTGATCATCAGTCTCTAAGTATCTACCGCTGTCCCTATAATCAACATGATATACTACAGGATCAACAGGCCATTTAAATTCTTCAACATAAATTAGATAATCTATATTTGATTCAAATGAATCAGGTCCCTTGACAATTTCTCTTAATTTTGCTCTCCATTGTGTCCACAATACTTTCTCACCATCAAAAGTCTCTGGATAATCATCCAAAATTCTGTGATCAGATTCTCTTAAAAAAGTATCTCTTTCAGAAAGCATAGTATTATATACGTCATCTAGATATTCTCTCTTCTCAAGTACTGCCAATGCTGCTTTGTTTCTAGCGTTCTCGTTAACAGTCATCTGTACGAAGACTGTTGTTTTCATAGTTTCAAAGATTTCTTTGGCATCTTCAGTCGTAAAATCGTCAACGTCATATTTGACTAAAAACGATTTATCTTGCTTGAAACTGTACTTCATTTTCTCTTTCATAGCATAGAAAGATCCATCTTCATAGATAGCAAAGAACAATAATTTATCCTTTGGATGAGAATACTCATCAGGAATATTATTGAGTAAGTTTTCATTAAGTTTGCTATTCAAGAAGACAGACTGGTATTTAAATCCACCGTTAGTGTCGTCGGTAGTACGTACCAGGATCAACTTTGCTTTAGAATCATATTCAAGTAAAGATTTCTCCAATCCCTCTGGAACTGGAGACATATCTTGTAAAATAAAGTCGTTTGGATTAAATGCCATTGTCGTGGTTTATATGTATTTAGAATGATTTGATCATCCAGTGGACGTATGTATATGGTGTCATCAATGGAATAGTATCTTGTGGAGATAATTCTGGTACAGGAATTAACTGTTTGGTTTGTTTAAGTGTGAATGTTCCAGGAAGAATTTCCATACCAACTTCAAATGAATCAAATCTAACATCAACTTCAGTTGTAGCAAATTCACTACCAGGAGTTATTACACCAGCACCTTCACCTTTACCCCAACTAAACGTTTCTTGTTGATCACCAGGGTCAGACAAACTAATGTAATGAGAATGTTCAGTTCTACTTGGACGATATGCTTGAACACTAATAAACTTCTCAGGAACATCAACTGCTGCAATGTATCTTAGAGTACTACCAGACTCATCAACATTACCACCAGACCATGTAAGATTAATGTATCCTTCAATTTCTGTTTGCTCCGAACCATCCAAGTTTGGTTGTTCAACAGTGATACTAGATGCGCCCCCAGAGGCATAGTCGCCAATGTATCCATCACCACTGCCACCAGGACCAGCACCCGATTGACCATCCCATGAAGACATAGAAGTTGCAAAAATAGGTATATTTCCATCATCATCAGATGAAATTGAAACCTGAGGAACATTATTAGGATATTGAATATCATAATCTCCTGTACAATATCCCCAGATATTAATTCTGGCATTATTTGGTTGAACAGATGGACCATCTACACCTGCTTTACTAGTGAGAGAGATGGTTGTACCAAAACCACCAACACCACCCCATGTAACATATCCTTTAGTTCTATTTGGATCTGGGCGACCAGCAACTAGTTCGTGGAAGTGGCGTGGGATATCACGAACAGGAGTTGTATCTAGTGTGACAACACCACCCATTTGACCAGCAGCAACAAATTCAACTTGATCTGATATATTACTGTATCCTGTAGTTTTAACGTTTGCGATAGTAAAGAATGGACTGGATTGTGCTGGTTGTCCTTCACCAGGAGTAATGATCTGTTCAAATTCATTGTTATCACCTGATGTATCAACACCAGGATCATCAATTGTCTTGACGAACCACTGTCCACCTTGGGATCCTGGTCTGTTACCTGATGCATTTAAAGATGATTTGGCAGGACCATATAATGGATTTAGAATAGGAGAAGATGAAGAGTTTCCATCAATAGGACCAGTACCACAGATTCTTCTGTTCCTCATATCAGGAACTCTAAACAGATCTGTATCTCCACCAGTTGCACCATATTGATATCCAATAATTTCAAATAATAGTGGGAACTCAGTCTTGCTTACATATCTACCATCACAATATACCCAACCATGGAATCTAGAATCTGCTTTACCAGATAAAACACCCCAATTATCTGCTGCTCCATCTTCATTAACTGCAGTTGAGTCTTGGAAGACTGGCATGATAGTTGCAATAGGTAGACCTTCAAACTTAGTGGAATATCTAATCTGACCTGATGCTCCTGGTTTAATAGTTTGAATACTACTATACCATTGTCCTTTGATGGGATCTTGTACTGCTGCATTAGCATATACAATAAATGGGGTTTGGTATGAACCAACTGTGACAATACCACTAGTATCAAAACCAGCAACAGCAGATGCTAATAATCTAACTCTAAATTGTGTGCCATTAGTAATAGTTACAGAATCTAATGGTTCAATTGTTGAATATGATCCCGTCAATCCAATATCAAATTGTATACCATTAGTGCCATAAATTGGTACTGCAACATTAATACCGTTAACAGTAACAATCTCATTAGACACACCATATTGTAACACGTCTGCATATACATCTGAGAACAAGAATGGATCTGGATTGACACCAAAATTACCTTCATTCTCAACTTGCCAGAATGTAGTATACGTACCACATTCAATAGTAAATTCTACATTATCACCAAGAACATTTGATGTTAAATATGTTAACTTAATTACAGAATTTTGTTCTACATTTACTTCAGATAGTCCAGTATCGTCGCCATTGAGAATAATAGTTGCATTTGGCGTGTTACCTCCGTTTCTAGTAATTCTAAAGAATGTTGGAGTATCAATACCTCTAATAGTAACGGAGTTTTTTGAAATAATTTGTGTTTCTAATGGTTGATCTTCCATTGGGAAGAAGATGAAATTATCTGGAGTAATATCAGGTTCATCCATTGTACGAACAACAAATCTTTTAGCAGGTTCTACTGGGGTGGAACCAACTTGAACTGTTGTTGATGAATCAGTTGCATAATTTTCAGATGCTGGAATTCTTACTTTAAAGTATTGATTATTATTAATTTGTCCAGGAGTACCAGAAGAATAAGTAAAATAATTGCCACATGTGCTTATATCAGTACAGATAGCAATTTCTGCAGCATTACCAATAGTAAAAATGTCTACTGGTGTATTAATACCAGTGATGTGGATTGGTTCTGATTCTACTAAATTTGGGTTGCCAGTAATACTTGGTTCTACATCATTTACTCCTGGAATTTCAAATGGATTGGGGAGTGTATCTGGTGGTTCACCAGTTTGCACTGTCCATGTAAATCTTTTTATACCAAGATCTAATGTACTTACATAGTCTGAATAATAATCTAATCCAGTTGTCATTTCCAACTGAATCCACATTTCATTACCAACTAATACATTTGGTGCAGTCCAGTCTTGCAATAATGTTACACCATCAGTATCATATACTCTAATTCTAGCACTATTTTCTAGAACTCTTGCTTGAATAAGACCAGTAATACCTCTAACTTGTACGATATTAGATAGTACTACTGTATTAATATCGGCAGGTACTGTATCAAATGTAACAGGTTCTGGATCTCTATCTTGTGGGGGGAATCCTAGTAAGATAATACCACCATCACCTTGCTTTGAACCTTGCATTGGTGGAACTGGGAGTCCATCAACTGAACCTAGACCTAAATTTGCAGCTAATGTTGCATATGTTGGGTTATAATATGCACCACCACCTTGTCCAGCAGTGGAATCCAGGTCAGTTGTTTGTACTTCTACGTCAAATTCATCATCTCTAGTCGTGAGAATTTGACCTGCCTCTCCAAATCCACCACCACCGCCACCTGGACCACCACCTTGTGTCAACACATCAGCACCACTGGTGGCACCAAGACCAGAAGTAGAAGTTTTAAGTGGTCCTGGCGTGGTGTAGTTTCCGTGCATTTCGTCGGGGGGAATCTCAGTATCGTTACCAGCACCCGCACCGCCTCCGCCTCCACCTGCAAAAAATAGCAATGTACCATCATTTAATGTGACACCAGTAGCACCTCCTCCACCACCACCAGAACCAGAACGATCACCAGGACCAGAATCTCCGCCATCTCCACCTATAGAATATCCCCATCCACCTGAACCACCCGCCGCACCTGCGGTGAATGAAAGACCATTATCACCTCCAGCACCAGGATATAATTTAATAGTTGGACTTGCGAGTAAATATGCAGTAGATAAAGTTAATGTACCTCTAAGTTCATTTCCAGCAGCACCAGCACCACCAAAACTATTTGGAGCATCATCTCCACCATTACCACCACCGCCACCAGTAACTACATAATCAACTTCTTCCGCAAAAGTGGGGATGTTTACAGTAATTGGAGCACTAACATCACCTAGGTTAGAATAGAGAATATAGTCAAAATTTTCTTTACCTGTGTAACAATACACAGTATCATATCTAGTTCCAATTTTGATGGTTACATATGTAAAACTACCTCTAGTTGTTGAAGCAGAAAACCTCAACGCCATTGTAGTTCCTTCATACACATTTGTGATGTTGGCACCATTGTAATTAATACCATCTGAACTAAGTTGTGCTGAAGCAGCAGAACTTTGATCATAAACACTTACAGTAACTGGTAGATCAATACCTTCAACAGTGAATTGTGTTTCTACAACTTGACCAGGATCTGCATTATAAACATTAGATGCTTTAAATGGATATGGGGTAGTCCTTGCTAACCTATTTTTAATTGTAATGGTATCGGTGACATTATCTCTAGATCTTTCAGCAACACTAGGACCTTCAGTTGGGTTGCCATTGGGACCACCAAATGGAGGACCTTCAAATAACAATGTACTTGTGAATGTGGTATTATATTGTAATGGTGAACGTTGTCTGATTGTTACAACATCTCCATTCTTTACGTACATGGATTGTACCCACGCACCACCAACTGCTTTCTTTCTCATGTCCGCATTGCCGTTTGATACACGGGCAAGGACTTGCACATCATTTAAATTAAGAGGATCATTACCACCAACACTAAAATTATCTTTAATTGTTCCAGTTGGTTGTAAATTAACGATACCATTTCTTGTGATATCTACTGGTTGTTGTAGATCTGCATATGCACCACCAACATATTCCACACCAAGACCACTAACTAAAAGGTCTGCATAGTAGTAACCAAATGCAACTACTCCAAAATCGTCTTGAATGGATATGTTAGCAAAATTATAATTGTTTTCGCTAGATACTATTACTTCATCACCATCAGATATGGCGTAAATTGGTTTACATTCAACTGCATCTGGATAACGTTTTACTTCCGTCCACACATTCCAATCATCATCCTCATCTCCTGTCTCTTGAACAACTGTATATCGTCTACTGAGACCTAAATCTGGTCTGCCATATGTTCCTGGTTCATTATTATCATAACCACCTGTATATTTTTCACTAGGAACAGCAAATACTCTAATATCTGTTTCTGTTTTCTCAGTCCAAGTACCAATAGCAACTCTACAATATATCGTGTCGCCAAGTACAACATTTCTAAGATCTTGTGTCCAATTTACATTATCTTTAGATACCTGTCCATCTTCAGTAGCAGTTGCTCTAAGGACAACATCATCATCAATTAATGACGTGCTTAATGTTTTTGTTTTCCATGAACCCAATTCATCTTCATTTACATCAACAAAGTCTGTAAATACAATTGGACCAATAGATTGCTTTTGATCTCTAGTTGTAACAGACCAAGTATCTACAACAACAGTAGATGGTTCTCCAATACCAGTACCAAAAGTTTCGTCACCAATTTCTAGTTCAATATTTGTTGTGGTTGTATACCAATCCTCTGTTTTAACTCTTAATCTAATCAGATCATCATTCTGTACATTGGCACTAGTTACCCATGTACCACTATTATTAACTTCAAATGCTGCTGATGACCTATTGCTCGTTAAATCTCTTCCACCACCGTTGGGGTTTTGAGGACCAGAAGTAGTTACATTAATAGTTGCTGGAATAACAATTTCAATACCAGTCAATAAAATTTGATTGGAGTAGTAAAAACTATCTTTCTCAAATGTTTGTCGAGCAGCACCATTTACATCAGTACCATTTTGATTGACGAAAGTAAACTGATCTACAGTAGCATCAGGTATTCTAGTACCAAATGTAACGTCAGTAGGATCTAATCCAGTACCAATTTGGACCTGGACCGTAGTTTGTGTATTCCATGTGGATGGTGTAGGATATCTGATCTGAACCTGATCACCCCTACCTACTAAAATCCTAGCCATAAAATGCTCGTCTGTTCAGATAGTCTCTTCTTATTTATAGGTCTGAAGGATCAATTAAAACCCATTCTCCATTGTTTATTTTGACTTCAATGGGAACATTAGATTTTAATTCTTGCTTTTTTTCGTTAGGTAAGTCATCTATCTCAACAATCTTAGAGATGAAAAAATCATCTGGTTTTTGGTTGTTGGAATATTGGTCTGTAAATTTCATTGGATTACTGCTTTAGCTGTTTCACTTTCGGGGATTTCTGGACATTGAGACATAGTTGAGAATGCTGCGTCACACAGAGTTCTAACTGTCTCTTCGTAACCAGAATAATCTGTGGATGGTTGGAGTCTGTATAAATCTGTACTCATTATGACACCATTATCATCGAGAATATGATAATAAAATTCTACATATCCATACTGAGTATCATCACCCTCTATGTTAAAATATATTGTAGTAAATTTGTATAATTTTTTAACCATTTTTATAATATTTATGGTGAGATGTTAGGTTTTCTCCAGTTGGTGTTTGGAGTATCACCAAACCTTTGTACATTAACTTCTAGATCTGTGTTGCCGCCTGATAAATTAGAGAAATTATCTCTCACGTCACCTTTATTTTGTCGTTTGATATCTGCTGCTTTGATTTGCACACCCCATGGGTTTTCTAATTCAACTTCCCAGTTATCAATATCAGTTGGTGGGTAAATTACTGTTGGTGATTTAATGTATTCTTGTGGAGTTTGTGATCCAGTATAACTTTCTAATGCTCCTTGTGCTCCTTGTGGGAATGGAACTTTTTGAACGTTGTTACCGAAATCAAAAATTTCGTTTACAACTGGTGCTCTAGTTTGGGTCACCCATGAAACTTCAGTTCTTCCAATCAATAGACTGTCAGTTCTTTCGTTAATTAGACCATTTTCATCTGTGTTAAATGGCAATGTTGTTGTTTTAATCTCAACTGTACTACCGTTAGTGTATATAGCAGTTGTTGTATAACTTAGAGTGAATGGATCTCGTACAAAACAATTTGTTCCAGTAATTCTCGTTGGCATATCAACACCAGATAGTGTAAATCTGATAAGAACTTCTTCTAATGGTTCTCTCCCAATTAAATCTGGAATTGAAGGATCTGTGGCAAAATCATCATTATATGCATTTGTTTCAATATTGTGATTGATAGTATTATATCCATCAGTTGCTTGTAAGCGATAAAGTGTTTTTCTAGGAGATCTTGCCGCATTATCAGCATTTGACTGCTTCATGTCAGTAACTTTTTGTGTAATGTTATTACGAGATTTACTTCGTTCATACTCTATACTATCATCATCAAATGAATCGTTTGGTTCTAACTCCTCATATTCATGTACTGGATCTGTTGAAACCCACTCACCACCAATTTTTTTCTGAATCTCTGCTTCAAAAAATGAAACGCCTTCAAATGTGAGAAAAGTTTCGTATTTTGGTACAGCATCTAAACTTTGTTGTGGTTCTGGCACACTGCTGCTAAAAAATACTTGAACTTTAGGTATTATTCCAAAAAAATATTCTGATTGAGCACCATTTTCATCAGTAAAAGTATAAACTATATCCTCTGGTCCATCGGTGTTATTTTCGTATCCGTTAAAAGTTACTGTTCCATCTCTATCTACAGAATCATTGTACTCAATATCAATAGGTTCATTTGAACGAAGAACTTTTTTATCATCATCAGTCTCTAGTATAATCCATCCAGCATATGCTTTACCACCTCCACCGCCTCCACAATCGTGAGATCCACTATCATGACCTTCGGCACCTCCTCCACCACTTCTTCCATTCTTACCAGAAGCAGATTCGAGATCTGTTTTTAATTTTCCACTACTATCTCCTGGGTCCCAATCAATACCACCACCAGCACGGTTACCGCTTTCTGGAGCAGTACCTTGAAATCCTGCTCCTCCGCCACCATATTGTCCATTATTTTCAGATCCACCTTCTCCACCATCTCTCACAGTGCCATTACCACCATCACCACCTCTAGCAGTACGACCACCTTCGCCACCTCCACCTTCGATGTTACCAGCACCAGTGTTTACATAACTGGAATCACCTTCACGACCAGGAGTTGATCCTCTACGAGTGGAGGTAGATCCTTTTCCACCACCTCCTCCAATAATTTGAATTTCTCCATCAATCAAAGCATCAAGAGTACCATCCGACAGACCGCCTCCGCCGCCTCCGCCGCCATTATCACGTCCACCACCTCTGGGACCACCACCACCGCCTGCACCGACTGCAGCGCCATATATCCTCTTTACACGACCGTTTTTAAACGTCGGCGTGTCAATAGTGGTAGTTTTAGAGGAACCTTGATCACCACGTTCTCCGTTTTCTCCTGTCTCAGTTGCGTATGGCATTAGCTTTCTAGTATATTTTTTGCGGTTAATGTTCCTACAACTCTAGTACGAATACGTGTTGGAAATTGATTAGCAACACTACCACTACGTGCAGTTAGTGGACTAAAGTCCATGTTATCAATCAACCTTGGTGCTTGATCACCAACTGTGTTATATATATTGTCGGGATTTTGCCACCCCAACCATGATGATCCTAAAGGTTTGACACGAACCTCAAGGTCAGTATCATCTGCTCTAACTTCAACACCGTCCAACTCATTAACTCTATCAGTATCTTGCAATTCTACCTGCCATGCTGCGACAGTAAGTTCAACTGTAGTTGGAGATTGAATTTGTGGTGTCTGTAATTCTGAGTTGCCAGGGGGAACTGGAAATGGAACTTCTTGAGTTAGATCTCCAAAATCAAATATCTCTGCATCATCTGGCGCTCTTGTAGATATTTGAAAGTATTTTCTATCTGGACCTACATCAACATGACGAACTATCGAATTAACTGTAGTATCTGGAGAAGGATTAAATGGTAAAGTAGTGAATCTAATTCTAAATCCTTGATTTAATGGATTTAGTGTAATAGAACTTGTAAATGCTGAACTACCTCCTTCTGCAACTAAAACAAAACCATCACCACTTACATTGATTGGGACATCAAATCCAGTTATTGGGTTGACATTATATATGATAGTGGTATCAGGTTCTTGACTGGCGAAAATTGGAATTTCAAATGCATCTGGTCTATTATCATTTTTAACCAGTGCTTCTAATGGTAGAGTATCTGTATCTTCTTCTACTGCACCCCATGCTTTAATAGTATAAGTTTTTCTAGCGGGGGATTGGAAATTATTATTAGATTTTAGATATGTATCTACAGTTATATTTGATTGTCCAGTAACATCACCAACACCTTGATCAATTTCTACCTTGACAGCATTTTGAACTACCCAAAGTAATTCTACTTGAGTAGTATTTTGTGCTACTAAAGGGGCAACTGTGAATGATGATAAATTTAGAGGGGAATATACAGCTCCATAAAATTTAGCAGCAACACCCATTGGTTTTACTCCAGTATCACTATTAATAATAGTCAACCGCATTATATCGGTAAAATTATAATACTCTGTGGAGGTTAAAATATTACCCGAAGTATTATAAGATCCTGCATCACCAATATATTCTCCATCCAAATAAACATATGCTAAGTTGTCTGCAGCGACTTGAAATTTCTGCAATCCCCAATCATTGACCTCAATATCCCATTCATATAAACCACGTTGATACACTGCATACGTGTTCATAAACGTAGACCAAGCTGATGCAGCATTACTAATAGTAGGATAATTTGTATTATCCCTGTTTACTGATCTAGAATTAAAATTGGATGCTAATATTGCCATGTTCAGACTTTAATAATGTACTCTACAAGATAATATGGTGATGTTATGTCATCTAGTTTAATAGTATCTTCTGTAGTAACTGTAACAGTACTAGTTAGACCATCAGCAGGAATGTTGAATGTGTCAAAGAACATTGTTTGGGTATTGTTTGCACGTAATTCACTAGATGTTGGTAAATTAATATCATGATTATGTGATACTAAAGTTGACGCACCCTCTGGGGATGGCAGTAGTACGTAATCATTCTGTGCTTCTGTTTGTGCCGCATTACCACCTCTAGCACCAAAATCTGCGACAAAAAAGTTATCTGTCCATCTACCAGTATATGTCATAACAGCAGTGTCTGCATTATGTCCATGTGCCTGAAAATTTTCTTCAGATAACTGATCATTCAATGTAGTTGGAGATTGTAATTCTAATATGGATCTACCATTAAATCCAATACCACTTTGACCTTGAATTTGGAACAAACCACTGTATGAAATAGTAGCTTCACTACCAATCAAGGATACAATTTCAATTTCAGTACCGACTTTTTTGATTAAAGGATTCTGATTTAATGTATCGTTTAAATACTCACCTGATGCCGTAGAAGATCTAACATACTTCGATCCTAAATCTGGCAATTGAATTTCATCTGGTGCCATATTGTCTGGATCTTTAGCAAATTTGCAATCAGATCCAATACCAATTGTTGCTGCCAATGCAGGATATATATCTGCTTTTAAAATTTTTCCATCACATTTTAAAAATCCTGCAGGTAAAATCTCATCTCTAAATGATGGGATTTCAATGGAAACAGGAAATGGAATGATTGTTCCCGTAACTCCTCCAAATTTTGCTTTTTGTTTTGTGTAGTATACTGTCATTAGTATGCTCTAATTAAGTGAATACATGCCATAGAAGGTGATGTCGTAGTAAATGTAATCTGAAACGCATCAAAAATATCATCTGGTGTTACATTAGGTGCTGCTACGGCAGTAAGTGGAGATTTTGCTTGCAGTGCTTCTCCATTATATAGGACGTTAAATTCACCACCATGATTATGTGCCTGAATAACTTGAGTTAACCCAGGAGCATTTTCTGTAGTATTGTAATGAATTAAATCACCGTTCATTAAAACTTGTTGAGGATTAACCAAACCATCACTCAAACCAGTAGCATTACCATCACCACCACCATCATCATAGTTAGGTGCATTTGCTGCATTAGATGTATCTGAAAATGGTAGACGTGTTAATCCTGCAAGAATTTTACCGTCTGCTTTCAAACTCGATAACCAACTAGTGTTGCTACTAGTGATACTGTCAGTAACTCTAAGTTTTTGTCCTTCAGTAAACCAATTTTTACCTACACCATGACGATCTGGTCCAGTTCTATTTGGTCTGTGTTCTTTAATTGGTTTTGTACCTTCGACCATTGCAATAGCATATCTACCCTGACCTGTTTGGAATGGTTGTACCATACCATTACCACCAACAGTGGTACTGAAATCATTTTCACTACCAGTTTGACCACTCCACATAATTTCAATAGTTTTTGGTTTAGATCTATTCTTTCTTCTCTCTTCATCATTACAACCAACAACATCGAAAGGAATTTCACAACCTGTTCTTCTATACCAATATGCTTGAATTTGAATCTCGGGGGTATCAAATACACCTACACCAAATCCAGGGAAGTCTCCAGAATCATTTTTGTTGATAGTTGCGAAACCAGTATCATTAACATGAAAATGTTGTGGGAAATGATCTCTAGATAATTTTCTACCAACAATAAAAATTGGTTTGATACCAAATCCAGCAATAACAGACTGACCTTCAATAGTTCCTTCAAAGAAACCATCTCCAGTTGCTTCAACTACGACGTTTAAATCATTTGTTGGACTTGTGCCCAAAACTTCACTACCAGCAACTTCTCCCTTATTAAAAGATGTTCCCAAGATAGTAATTGTATCTTCTTGAACATACAATTGACCACCAGATACCATTTTAATTGAGAATGTGTTGTTGGTATTCTGAACAACACGAAACGCTGCTCCAGTTCCACTCCCATTAGTAGTGACACTTAGATCTCCTGGTTCATATACTTGAGCAACATCTGTGGAAGGAGCAGTGCCAGAATAAGTTGTAGTTAAAATAACACCATCTGGGTCTGGAGTATAACTGAATAGTAAATCAGTAACAGCGTTTAAAGATGAAGGGATACCTAAATCACCAACAGCACCAATAAATTGTGATACTTGTGCTCCTGCTTCAACAGTATCGAATACATTATTTCTTAGACCAGTAGAAACGTCATCGTCATTGAAGTAACTAGAATCAATGTCTGATAGTCCTTTTTGATTTGTGGGTGGTAATCTAAATGTTCCGTCGTAATTTGGAAAGACTCCTGTGAAGTTTACTCCACCATAAGTATCTTTTAAAATACGTGCAAGTAGAGGGTAATCAACTGCGTTCAATTCAGCACCATTAGCCAATAACCAACCATTGGGGATACGAGACAGATCTCCCGTCCAGGGTTGCACAGACCCAATGGGCAACCCTTTCATTGTTCTGATTGCTGTGTATGACTGCATCTATTAAATCTCCATTAACCACCAACCCTGTTGACTAGATGGAGCACCAGTTGTGGTTCCATCATAGTTTACAGATCCAATGAATACAAGACCTAATGCTGCGTTTGGTGTTTGAACAACTAATTCACCACCACTAATGTAATCAGTACCAGGATCTGGTGAAGTACCAGAGTTAGTATCATCTCCTTGGATTGCAACACCGTTAGGTGCTCTAAACTTGAGTGAGACGTTATATGTTAGATTTCCACCAGTATCAACGAATCTAATCATATCACCAGTTAGAGGATTATCTGGTAGTTTGATTACAGTGTCTGCAGTAGGAGCAATAAAGTAGTTGACATTAGAAGTTGCATCAATAATGTCGGCACCCGTTGGAACGTAAACCCATTTTCTAGCACCTGTTTGTGTGAGGAATCCTTCTTGACCAGCAAAGTTAATTGCTGCACCTTCGGGTCTGTTGGTATCAGCATCAATCCAACGAGTTCTAAACATCTCGGTTGGAGTATCTACGCCACCGATATTTCTAACTTTGTTGACGGTAAAGTTGTCGCCATTGACAACTAAGTCAGTGTTGAATGTGTTTTCACCTTCCGTATCTTCGGAAGTAAACAAACCGCTGATTGTCAAGTTGCCAGTATTGTTCTGTAAGAACAATTTGGTATCGGTGAGGTTATCACCAGAGATTAACAAATCTCCACCACGCATTGTCAAATCACCAGTATTTGACTCTACAGTTAATCTATCATAAAGTTGGGTATTACCAATATTTAGAGTACCAAAGATCTTAGTGTTTCCAGTAGCACTATCAACTGTAAATCTTCTTCTATCACTTCCATCAAAGACTACCAATTCTTGGAAATCTGGAGTGTTAGAACCATGCTGGAAGAAATTGGAGTAGATATCCAAATCACCCAGAACCATAGTATCACCAGTAGTAGATTCAACTGTGAATACATCTAAAGTTGTGCCATCAGTAACTCTCAACATCTGAGGATTAGTGACATTAATTTCATTCAAGAATGCGAGTTCACTATCAGTTAATCTAAAGATGTCTCCTTGTTTAACTGTGCCAGAGAACACACCAGTTGTTAGATTATCCAGTGTTCCAGCACCCGAGTTGGCAAGACCATCTGGATTATTGATGAAACTTACATTTTCGGAAAGATCATATCTAACCAGAACAGCGTTGTCGGGGTGATCATTGCGTAGATACTTATATCCAGATGCTTGATTTACATCTGCAATTAAAGTGCCATCACCATTTAGTTGGTTCTGTGCTCTTCTAACCCTTAAAGTAATTTTCTTACCGCCAGATTGGTCATTTAAGTTAGTTAAACCAGTAATAAGTACAAGTTCACTGAACTCTTCACCAACAGGAGATACTGTGGAATTTTGACCAGCTACTGAAGTAGTTCTATCGATCAAAATGTAAGAACCAATTTCAAACTGAATGGTGCTACTTATTTGACCAATAGGCATGAAGTATTCATCTTCTTGTGAATCAGTTGGATCAACTTTCCACTCATTAATATTCCAAGTTCCCAAACCACCTGTATCCAGTGTTCTGTTAATAGTTTGCTTCGAGAACAAGTCAAGATTAGTGGTATCAATAGATCCTTGATCATGACTTAATGTAGGTGTAGAGAACGAACCTCTTCTAATTGAATATTGACCAGTGTTAAGACCACCAGAGTGAGTAAAGTCACCTTTAACAGTTCCATTTGCTTCAACAACCAAAGAGTTATTGATAGTAGTTGTACCACCTTTAGCACCAAACTCTAGGTCACCAGCACTAGCACCAATGCTTAATCTAGAAGTGTTGAGTGAGAACATCTCAACAACTCTTGCGTTAGAATTAAGTTTAGCAGTGCCAGAACCAGGGTCAAATCTAGAACCAATTCTCAAATCTCCATCTACTTCTGTATATCTGTTGTAAATTTTGAATACAGAACCTGTTAGTAGACTATCACCATCATTTAGATAACCACCACCAAATTCAACAACACTAATCTTAGGAGCAGCTGTAGTTGGTGTCTGATCATTACCAACCAGACCCATTTTAATGAAGGAAGTCTCTGCACCTGTGTGTACATTGAATCTTGTGGTTGGTGAGAATGAAGCGAAGTTGATTTCCTGCTCTGGTGCATTGAAACCAAATGTGAATGTTTGTGCAGTAACAGCAGAGTTACCAATAGCAATGTTAGTTGCTACACTAAATGCTACAGCAGATAATGCATTGGTTGTTGCTAAGTTAAAGGAAGTTGAAGTGGTGGTTAGATTACCACCATTTAATTCCATATTTGATTGAAGTCTTAAATTGCTGGTGATTCTTGCATCACCGTACACAACCAAAGTTCTATCAAGTTGAGGAGCAGTTGCATTAATACCAACACGATCATCTAGTGTAGAAACTCTTAGGGTTGCTACATTTGCCGATGTTGTGCTATCACCACCAACCATGAAGGCTTCAGAAATTCCATTGAATGTTCTGTTTACCAGTGAAGGATTAGCAGTCCAATTATTTGCATCAAGAGACTTACCACTGATCCATGTGTTACCAACAACATCTAAAGTTGCTCTAGGGGTAGTAGCATCTGAAGTAAATGCATTGTTTGCATCACTATGCTCCGCACGGGCAAGAGTGTTAACACCAAGAGAATAGATACCATCATCATTAGTATTAGTTCTAAGTGCTTCAGCACCAAGTACACCAAACTCTTTCCATTGTAGAGTGCCTACTTCAAGAACTGCTGTTGGATTATCAGGATTAGATTGAGCACCTGGCATTGTGAGAATAGCACTAGGACTAATCTCTACAGGAGACTGAACGATGAACGATCTGTTATCAGAAGCAACACTGAATACTCTACGTACACCATTAATGGGTTCTAAATCTCCACCAAATGAAGTCAATCTTACTTCACCACCAGCAGTAATACTGACGTTTCCAGATAGAGCATCTAGAGTAGTTCCTGTAATAGTAGTGAATTCAATCTGGAATGCACTGATAACCTGTACACTCAAGAAATCATTACTTACAACACTATAATAGTTGGCAAAGATCCAACCAAGAGAACCAGTTCTGTTAACTTCTCTACCTTTGAATAGAATATCACCAGAAATTGGTAAGTCGGAACCAAATGATACCGCTTTGCCAATTGTATCGGATTGATCAGGTTGGATATTAGATGGTTGATCGCCATTTGACTGATCAACATGAGTTCTAATAGAATAATTTTGACCTGATGCTAGATCACTACCTCTTGGATTTAATGCGTAGATAGCAGAATAAATTCTGTTCTTGCTTAGAGTAATATTACCTTCCGAAGGTATGTTACTCAATGCAAATTTGTTGCTATCTAAAGTTCCATCATCACCAGCATTGGTGTCAATGTTAGAGAAGATAGTTAGAGCATTGCCTTCATTTGGTTCTACATTGATTGATACAGGATTATTGAATACTGCATCACCATCAACGGTAATTTCTTTTTCAAATACAACAGGTAGTTCAAACGTTGTAACAAGGTTTCCGAGATCTCCACCTTCATCATCGGAGTCATTAAGTCTTGCTTGCTCAAGGAATGTCTCTTCGCCTGTAATAGCGTTGATCTTACGGTTACCAATATAAAGGTCGCCGTTGGAGTTCAGACCCGTGTAGAAGACGATACCACCATCTTCTTTCTTACTTTGAGCATAGAAGTCCTGAAGGTCTTCTAAGACGACTTCCTGACGTAGGGGGAAACCAGTTGAGTAGTTACCAGGACCGAATCCAAGATACTCAAATGTGTGGTTACCAGATCTAGCAATAGAAGGACGACGCAGTTCGACGTAGAGTTTGTTCTCTGTAGGATATGGAGAGTCACCAGAGATAGAGATCTTACGATCTTCAGAACCAGAAGTAGCGTTACCTGCTTGTGCTTTGATTGTACTTCCATACTCATAACGTGCAAGAGCAGGGTTCTGAATCAGATCAAGAATAACTTCCTTAGTTTCACTGTTCTTATAGTCGTTAGTTGTAACAAGACCGTGAATGTAGTTATCAGCAGCACAAATTGTAGGTGGAACATCAAGAATAGTTTCATCTCTAGATCCATTGTTGTCAACAACCTGGAACCATAAAGGATCATTCTTGTAATTGAGAGGATATAGTTGAGAAATTGGTTGAGAGAACTTAAAGTTTCTGAAGTTCTGACCAACACCAGCACCAGTTGGGAATGGTGAAATATTACCACGCAGACATGTTAGATAATAGACACCTTCCTGCTGATTAGGAATACGTCTCTGGATTTCATCAATATCAAAGATGTAGAAACTATCTTCGATTTCTCCAGCATCTTCGACTGAGATAATACGATAAGAAGTATTAGTGTCATCTTCAATGATATCACCAGGAGTCATGGTGAGAACATTAGCAAGTTTATTGCTGTAGAGATAGTCTGCCTTAATAGACTTACTTAAAGATTCGTCTTCAGAACCAACACTATTTTGTTTCTTGACCAGTTTAGCAAAGATTTGCTGTTCATTACCAGTTGCTGGATCAATAACAGGATCATTGTTTGCATCTAGTAGAGTCTGATAGAATGTAGTATCGATCAGATTGTTGTATGAAATGTTACCAGAAATGTTTCTGATGATGAGATAATGAAGATCTGTTCCAGGGACAGTTAAATATGCCTGAACAAGACCAGAACCAGTAGAATTACCAGACCAAGTGATCTCATTTAAACCAGAATTAGATCTAAATGTATCATTTTGTGGAGCTTCAATACGAACAGTAACGAAGGTATCGTTCCTTAATGCATCATTAGTAATTGTATGATCGAAAACAGATAGTTCTAGACGTTGATCAGAACCAACAGTTACTTGTCGAGCAGACTGAATACTGAACGAAACCTTAGATGTAGTTTTATCACTAGGAATAACCTTAACACTATTGATGTTGTAAGGATCATAGGAGAAACTTGGATCAAGTTGACTGGAAGTTAAACCTAATTGTTGTTGAATAGTATTGCCTTGATCATCAACAATAGGGATATTGAATGTAGCAACATCAGGAGATCCTGTTGCAACTGGTGCTAGAACAATCTTCTGTGGTAGTAGTTTTCTGGTTGTGTCTGATCTTACTTTAATGACAAAACCGTTAAGGGGATCACGTACACCTTCTGCATACTTAGGAATAACATAACGGAGACGATAGATTCTATCTTCCGCAGGTCTTTCATCTTTAAGTCTGGTGTAATAAGCGTTCTTGGATCTTTTATCTTTAAGAGTGCTTCCTAGTTCATGGTATCTGTTAAGGATGTTGTCTGCGTTACCAGATTCATCTTTAACTTGCATGTACCATTGACCAGTACTTGTGTCCTCATCAGTTCTAGAAGCGTCAAATTTAACTGGAGATGTACGCTTATCACAGAATACGTACCAGTTATATCCAGAATTTGGTGTGAATGTGATATTTTGTACACCAGCAATAGCGTCTGCAATAGTTGTGTGGACACTAAATGTCTTAGCACTATTGTATCTTGCGTAATAGTAAACACCAGGATCTAGTTGATCTGCACCTGCAATAGAAGGTAGTCTAGACTCACTATCTTCTCCAAATGTTCTGAAGAAGATCTTATGAATAGTTTCTGTGGACGCAGGAACATCAAAGATGTGGGGTACATCTGTTTGAATGACATCTGTTCTTCCAGATGGGAAATTACAAGTGTACTGATGTAGATCATACTTACTGTCAAGTACATATTGGAACAGTTGAATTTCAACATTAGAATCAACTGCTTCTGTTTCTGAAGAGTAAATATAGATACCAGCAGCAGCATTCTCTCTAGTTGATGCAAGCATTAACTTGGTTGATGCTTGTGAACTGAAGATATCTTCGTATTTGGAGAAATCGGAATAATTTTCTGGTTGTGTATTTCTTCCAGGAGCGATTACATAATAGATACTGTTGGTATCGAAACCTTTTGGAAGTCTAATAACACGTTTGTCGGGATTTGTACCCGCTTTTGCTTTTGGAACCAGTCTAACTGGGGTTCCAGTTTCAAAATTGTGTGGGTTGGTGGTAGCACCATCAACGAAAATTGTGAATAGAGTTGCTCTAGCAGCAAGATTTGCTGTGTCTAGAGTTGGTTCTTCTCTAGTGATGGTAGTAAAATCTGGAGTTGTCTTAGTAATACCAATAAGATTTCCAGGTAGAATTGAAGTACCAATCGACTGAGTAACAATAGCCATCAAAGTAGTGATGGTTCCAGCAACATCCTGACAAAGTGGCGTTGCCAGAGTGCCATCTGCGTTGTAGTCAGGAATAACGCTGTTATCAATAATCTGAGTCAATCCGTGACTACCAGATACTGTAACTGACTCATTTCTCATCACCTGAGTGGCAATGTTTCTCACATTAAGGTAAACTTCTACAGATTCTTCTCTTTCACCTTCGACAACAGTTGGATTTTGAACATACAGTTCACCTGCTTCATAAATTTTATTGTTCTCGCCGTAACGTACGTTGAAAATCAACGCATCCATAACACCGTTAACATCATCCAAGCAGTTAACATTTCCACCTGGAACACTAAATCCTGGATTTGCTAAAAGCATTCTTTCGAGTGCTTCATTAGCAATAAATGCTTTGTTTGCTTCAATTAAGTTAGCAGCATCGGCATATCTACCATTTACAACAGTAAGACCTTGACTGAGGATAAGAGATACATTTCTAAAGTATCCTTGGATTGTTGTAGCAATACCAGAACACTCAGGATAACCATCAGGATCAAAGTCACCCCAAGTTGTGGTATCTTGCAGAACTGTTGGATCTTTAACAGCAGATACAGAAGACCACACACCACTAAGTGCATTTACACTGTCACTTGGTGAAGATGTTTGAGGTAAGGAGAAGTAAATATATGCTCCATTACCAGTAGAATTAGCATTGACAGTAAGACCTGTGTTCAGATAACTGCCAGCAGCACCAAGTTCAACTCTAGAAGAGTCAATAATTCTCCTGACATATGCACCAGCAGGAATTTGAGTTGTTGTTGGAGTAGCACCAGGGTTAAGTCTACCGTTAGTAAAGTTGTCAGTAGTATATTCATACTGAACTGCTTGCATACCAACAATAATACCACTGGTGTCGCCAATGTCAACAATTGGAGAGTTGTTAACTGTACTAACTCTACGAATTAAATAATCAAAGTTACGCATTGCTGCGATACAGAGATTTTTAACATAATCATAAGCATCAAGTGATTCATTCAGTTCACTTTCGATGTATGCAAGTTGACCACCAACGTAGTAACCTTCTGCTGCCTTAATGACGTTAATATTACCACCCAGTCTCAGGTCAGTAATAACGGCATCAACGAAGTAACCGATATCTCTTTCACACTTACCAATAGTAATGTTAGTGTTAGATAAAAGTGCAGGATACTTAGATGTGATGTATCCGTATGCTTCCTTCTGGATGAATTCTTTGTTTGCTTCAATTAAATTGGCAGCATCCTGAGCATTGTTGTTGATGGTGATGCCATCAGGATTAAGAGATTCGATTGCAGATGCGTATCTAGTAAAACCTGATGGTTCTAGAGTTGCATTGAAGGGAATTGTAGGACCAGCTGCAGACTTGATATTGAGATATAATTTCTCATTTGTTAAAGCACCAAGTCGATAACCACTGATGCTAGTTGCTGGTTTTGCGAATGGATCATATGCGTTATCAGCACCATAATATAGTCTGGTGTCGTTGTTAGGATCTTTTGTTGGTTGAATTGCGAGGGAGTAATACTTATTCTGTTCAAAGTTGAACTCAGTATCATCAATTTTTTCAACAGGAACGATGTCTGTTACAAAACCACCTTTATCCTGGTTGAATGCAAATCCTTTGAAACCAATCGCATGAAGTGATGTATTACCAAAGTTGGAGTTTGAGTTCGTGATGGACATGTCTCCACCACTTTCCATCAGGAAGTGATCGAAGAAACCAACAGCAAAGACCGAGACGCACTGAATAAATGCATCATTAGAAGCACGAATGTGGAAGTTTCTCCAGTCATCCTTCCAATATGCATCACCTTTGGTGTGATAAGCAGTGGTGGCGAAAGCATCAGTTAGTGATGCCTGGTTCCAAGTATTACTAAACTCATCATAACGGATGAATGCCCTATCATCTTTTTGAAGGCTCACCCCAGTATATTGAGCTACGACCATGCTACGGAATCCAGTAGCTTTGGCACCATTAGCCCACATACCGCACTGACCCCAAGTGGATCGGATAGAGCAGTTAAAGACGTATGGAGAAGCAGACTCAACAGAGTCAATTTCTGCTTGTGCTCTACAGTTGAGATCTAGTTCTGGTGTTGTAGAAGGCGTATAACCCTCTGCATTGACCTCCAAGGGCGATAGAAGTTGTAGAGTAGTCTCTACGTCATAGCGGAAGATTCGGGGGTCTTCTAGGTCAATATAGGTGACTTTGAATGTTCCGTTCAGAACTTCATTCAGTCCATTGTCAACTATAGCGATGTACTGACCAATGAAATAACCATGAGGAATCTTGGTAGTTGCTTCAATATTGACATAATCCTTGCCATTTGCTTGATACTGCTCAAGCAACTTCAATTTGGTGATATTTCTTGTATCGGACAAAGGTCCGACAATTCTATTTTCTTGTGGTAAAGTTTCTAAATTACCTTCATCGATAGAATCTTGGAATAAGGAGAATGACTTACCAACTTTAAGGTAGTATGCATCGAGTTCTGCATTCTCTGCATACTCCATGATGCAGATTTTGTGGTGAGAATACTCAGGAATTGCTAACTGAGAATTATTACCCTTCTGGAAGTATACTTTACCAACTTTTGCTGCATCATCATACAGTGGAGAGTTGGAGGTTAAGTCACCGTCTTTGATGGTGAACTGCCAGAGGTAGCAACCACCCGTGAGATTAAAGATAGTTGTTCTATCCTGTGTTCCATCTGCAGGATCAGGAACATAGAGAGGACGTACGATGGTACGACGAAGGTCATAACCGACCAAAGAACATCCTCTAGGAACAATAGCACCACCTGTGGAGGCATTGAACTTATAGAGTACGTTATCAGGATTGGAGAGATCTAGAACAGACTGATCATTCCACTCTTTCTTCGCTTGATCATAGTAGAATACAGGAATATCACCACTAACCTCTAAATCATCTAATTCGTTTAGATTGCCATTAGAGATGGATGTGTTGATAATAGCAATGAGAGTATCGATGGTATTTTGAACATCAATACATGCAGCACCATTGCCAGATGGAAGATTTGGCTCTAATGTGTTACCAACACCATAATATGCAGGACCAGGGGAAATAGTCAGATCCTTGGCAAATAGTTGGTTTGTAACCGCTTTTTTCATCATTTCGCCTGCTTGAGCGAATGCGATTACAGATTGGGCTTCTTCACCAACTAAACCATTGATTAAAGGAAGACCACCATCAAAATATGCTTTTGTTGCAGCAATGATACTTGCATTTCCACCGTTTCCGATGTCAGAACCAACAGCATCAACAATATAACCAATATCACGCTTACACTTAGACTCACCAGGACCAACATCAGGTCTTGTTTCTGGTGATACAGTTTCTAAATCATCAATATTGCCCTGATTGATGTAAGTCGTTACAAGAGTTGTCAGGTTTTCGATATTTTGCTGAATACCTGAGCAGGATGCTGTATTAGTATTGCTACCTGTAGAAGGGTCGGGAGTGAGAGTAAGATCTTTATAGGTTAATTGGTTGGTGAGTGCCAGTTTCATCTGGTCTCTTGCCGCCTCAAAAGCAGTAATGGATTCTGCTTCCTCGTCTTGTAGACCATTGTCTACCCAAGTATTGCCGTTAAAATAACCTTGTAGGAATTTTCTAGTATATACGTTTGCACCACCCAAAGAGATGTCAAGAGATAGAGAATCAATGAAGAATCCAGTATCTCTACGACACTTTACATCATTTCCACCTGGATATACAAATGTAGGATGTGCTGCGGCAATAGCGGCAATAGCAGCATCAATAATTTCGGTTCTATTTTTCTGAATAAGGCGATATGCACCTTGTCCTCTACGCAGAGCATCTGGGGAAGGACCAACTACATCATCACCAGTAACTACCCAATCTACTCCCCATGCAGATTCATCATAATCAATAACAATTTGTCCAAATGCACGATCAACAATTTCAGTTCGGTTTGCATTAATTAAATTTCTAGAGTCAAAATAACGCTGACGACCAGCATTGTTTAAATCTACAATACCAGGACGGTTATCAATATAGTGATCACCAGGCATCAGCATAATGCTGAACTGGTCAAATCTGTCATCATCTTTACCAGGCAAATACGAGAATCTTGCGACCTCGATAAATGCTCTCTGGATTGTCTTGAAAGGTCTTAGAGGGGAATTACCTCTGTTGTCAAGAGAATCTGTTGCATTAAAATCGTCAGGGGAGACATAAAGATATTTACCAGTTTTACTTGAATACAGATTATCAAGTCTTGTAAGAGCCATAATTACCGAAACCTATTGGGCGCTACTTTTTTTCCTCAAAGTATTTATACAACAAAACCTCCCCCTAAGGGAAGGTTCTGTGTCACACGGAAGGGGTTCTGGTTTGGCAGTATCGCCAACTCCCAAGGCTGGATTTGAACCAGCGACCAGCCGATTAACAGTCGGCGGCTCTGCCACTGAGCTACTTGGGATTAAAACGCCTCTTTGGATTTAGTTTTTACCCACATAAGTAAATCTTGGTATTCTGGTCTAGAATCATCGGTTTTAAATGAAATTAAAGTTTCTAATGCCTCAATCACCATATCATGATCTTTCTTTGATAGAAGAGTCATATCCGTTACCTCGACTTTTTTGAGAAAAAAATGGTGGAGAAAAATTCTCCAAATCCATCGATTTGTTATAGGGATTTAGAATCCCATGCCCAAGAAAGGACTCGAACCTTCACGTCTTTCGACACAAGTTCCTAAGACTTGCGTGTCTACCATTCCACCACTTGGGCTAATATTATTACTAGTCAGTCATTCTCCGAAATTCAAACCTACCGTATTGCGATCCCCATACTTGCTTGTTTGTTACAGGATTTATACCTTTATCCTCAACCATATACATGTCATAGAGCATCTCAATAGTATTGTTTAGATAAGTTTCAGTACCACCCCAATCAACCATACATGTTTTACATTTCAAACCTCCTGTGAAATGATTTTTCTTGGTTCGATGCATAATGACATCACAACCATCTTTGTATTCTAGCATACTTCTGTCAAGTTTGTCAAGATTTTTAAGTCCTTTAAATTCTTGAGGTTCTAAAACATTATAGTTGAGGATACGAATTCGCTTAAAATCTTTACCACTTTTGTCTGTGTAAATTTCAGTTGTAGGTTCCAATACAAATTGTCTGTATGGAGAATTTAGATTGTGATTATATGCCTGTTCGCCATAAAATAATCCATCACCGATACTGGTATGGGTTATTCTAATGAAAGCAAATTTGCTGGGGTTGCAAAATGCTTGATGCTTATTCTGAAATTTTCCTTCTAATAATAAATTAAATTCGTCAATCATCTTTTGGTAATAGTTCGGGATTGTCTACATGTAACTCAAACATTAATGGATGCACCTCTTCACTGACAAGATATGAGGACGTTTTGTACAAATCAGTATCATCAAAATCTCGATGTTCTAATGCTTCTGTTTGTACTGACGGGTGATCCTGTATAAGTTGATTAAGATCATCAAATGTATAAGGCATACCTTGAATGAAGTACATAAGTACAATATGCCCCTCATAAAAACGATAACCCTGAGTCAGTTGATATTTGTCCTTCATGTTATCGAACCAACACTGTGTATTTATCATTTAATTGTGAAGTTACACGCCAAAGTTTTTCTTATTGTATCATTATCATGTTGTGTAACTCCATGAAGCATGTGTCCAGGGAAAAAAATAATCTGACCAGCAGTTATTTCTGGAGACCATGTAGTATGTAGGGAGAATTTACTAGAATCTCTCCAAGCATCATTCAAATCTCTTCCATGTCTATTATAAAAGAAAAATTCTGAAAAATTCTTTCCATCATTCAAGAACATGACGCTGACAATATCTGATGGATGATCGTGGATTTCTTGGTGTCCTCCACGCTCATAAAAATTCAACCATGGTTCTTTAGTAGGCAACAACTCTACATCTTCTTTCATCTCATCCAAAAATAAGGTTACTGATGGTTCGATAATAGGAAATAGTTCGTTAATGTCTAAACTAATAGTGCGAATGTTGCACATTGATGCCCAGGAAGGGGTGTCAGAATAATTAGTTTGTTTGTCACAGTAGTCCAGAACTTCTTTGAAGTTTGGAACGTCAAAAATCCAATAGAAATGTGTGGGAAAGATAATTTTCATATACGAGTGGCGGGACTTGAACCCGCAAGGACGTTACATCCGACAGATTTTAAGTCTGGTGTGTTTACCAATTTCACCACACTCGCAAGTGAACACCAATTATAGCACAGGTTCTTTGTCCTGTCAATTCAGGTAGATTGCAGTACCCGTAATTCTGACGCCAGCAGTGTCTGCAGTGATGTTCCCTGACCCACCAGTGATGACAGTTTGTGCTGTGTTGACCTCAACCTTCTGTGCTCCACCTGATGCTTCCATAGTGGCACCAGTTGTCGTTGTAGCGACTGTATTTCCTGTGTAACTAATCTCTGCCTTGTCTGGTCCAGCAGTGACTGTAGCCTGCTCCATCCATGACATAGTAGCAAGTTTCTGGTTGACATTAATCGATCCCATTTTCTTGCCAATGACAACGGAGAAATCTTCTTCACTTAATGATAATGTATTAATTCCTTTGGCAGTTGATACTTCCAAACCATCAGTAAGAGTTTCAATTCTAACAGCACCAGCAGAGTCAATCTTGTATGCTGGGATTTTCTTTTTGGCAGGACCAATCTCTAAAATGTAAGACTCTTGCTGACTAGATGTCTTAGACACACCCCTGAATATATTCTTTGCTTTACCTTCAACAATCATGGAATAATTTCCAGTGACTTTGGTGGCAGAATCTTTATCTACTTGTAAAGAATAATCTCCATTGACAATAGTTTTGAAATCATTTTTAACACCAAGAGTATAATCTCCATTGACAGTGTAATTTACACTACCAGTAGTACTAATATTTGTAGATGATCCTGGTTTTGTTTGTTCAACATCAACTTCACCAGCACCTTCAGTAGATTCTCTACCACTTATCTTTTTATCAAAGAACGCAGCATCCATCTTAACTTTACCAGCATTGATGTTGAGTGCTCCGCTACCTTTACCTGCTTCGATATTAATATCTTTACCAGATTTTAGGTTGAGTGTACTCAGTGCATTAAGAGTGATACTATCACCTTTAATAAAAGCATCACCACCGACACATTCAATCAGAACATCTCCTTCTACTTTAAGTGAGTATGCAGGTAATTTATCTTCCTCTATGTTACCATCTTTAGCAGATGATTTAGTAACACCATCATCTGCTCTACCTGTAACATGTGTACTAATCGATCCTGTCTTATGCACTTCTGCTTCGGATTTCTGGATCATTTTTCCACCACATCCACCCTGAGATGGTGGTGCTGCAGTGAAGATGAAATTATTTGTATTGTCTACATGAAACGCCCACTCAGCAGAGTAAATAGCAAATCCATTTGATCCATCTTCAAATTTATAGTTGACAAAAGAAACATCACCAAATTCTGTGAATGCTTCTACTGGTGGAGCACCATAGAGACCAGTATAGTCTCCTTCACCTTTAGGAACAGGTCCTTTTGTCTGTTCCTGTCTCTCTTCTGATAGGGGTTTATTAGTTAATGACATTATGGGCAATCAATATACTTACCTGTTCCGATCTTAGCGTATCCAAGTCGCTCAAGTTCTGTAGCATCCTTACAGATGATACTCGGAAGAACTCTAGCACCAGATCCGCCACCACCTTGGATGACAATCTCTGGAATCTCATAAAATTCTAGTGATCTATCTAGGATTTGTACGCTATATACATATCCATCACTATTTACCTTCGCTTCAGCAAGGTTAGGTTGACCATTAATGAACACTTCTGGTTCATCTGTATATCCTCTACCAGGATTTAGTAGAGTGAATGAGTCAATAACACACATCAAACCCTCGGGTTTGTTCTTCTTATAGTTTACACCAGTTCTTGTTACTCTTACTTCAGAAACATATCCTTTATCATTCAAAAGTGGGATAGCAGAAGAACCAATACCGTTGCCAGTGATAATAATACGTGGCGGTTCTTGGTAAGGACAAGGAGAATCAATAATGGGGACACTAATAATAGATCCGTTCTCATCAGTAATGGGTGTACCGAAGATGGGAGCGTCCAAACAAGGATCCGTAATTGGTTCATCATCAATTGGAGGTACTGGTTCTGCTGATGTAATTATAACATCTGCCGAGGCATTTGTGTTGATGATTTTAAAAGAAAGTGTTTCGTTACTCTCTAATGTGCCATCATCCTCTAGTCCAATATAAATCTTTGCTTGGTTGTCAAGAATTATGAAGGATCCGTACAGTTCTCCGCCAACAATATCACTTGGAGTAATATTGGTGCCAAACATACCATAGTTTAGTATAGTACCATTAGATATATTCTCTGTTGTAACCGTGTAAGTAATAGTTTCACCTTCTTTATACTCTAGTTTGTCTGTAGTTACAGAAACTGAAGTGACATCTTCTGCTTGTGCTGCGATCTCTGCTGGTGCAATAATAACATCAGCAGATGCTGTAGTGTTGGTGATATTAAAGGTTAGTAATTCAGCATCTTCTATCTCACCATCTTCGGTAATATCTACAACAACTTGTGCGGTGTTATTTTTGACGACAAATCCACCAGTAACTCTACCATCAAGAATATCTCTAGCAGAAACATCTCCAGTTATTGTGTAACTAACTACTGTTCTATCAGGAACGTTTCTAGTTCTAATAGTGAAAGTTACTCTCTCACCTTCAGCAACTGTATTTTTATCTGCAGTAACACTAAACGTTGGAGTTTCATCCTGAACAATAGCAACTGATTTAGATGCTGGCGTGTTTATTAAATCTAATGTAAGAACTTCAACGCCATCATTATCATCTACTAATTGTACTTCCAACTCACCAATATTATTGTTGATGAGGATTGTTCCACTCATATCACCTACGATATCGTTCTCATCAATAGATCCATCTAATGAATAAGGCAGTTCAGTTCCATCTTCTACATTGGTAGTGTAAATATCAAAGTAAACTATTTCTCCATTGTAATAGTAAGATTTGTCAGATGAAATTCTGAATGTTTGTGAGGGAGGATTAGTTGCTCCACCCAACTCACCAGGAATAATTGGAGTAATAGAAACATTAGAAGAATCAGGTGGAACTGATGGTCCAAGAACACCACCACCTTGTAAATTAAAATCTCCAATAGTACAAACAAATGTAGTGCCACCTAAGAATCTAGCACGTACTCCTTCTGGAACAATGCCTTGAGTAAATCTAAATAAGAATCTTTCATCACCTTCACTAATATCATCTCTCAATGTTCTGAATATAACTTCTTTCTCAGTCTCTCCTGGAGCAAAACCAATGATACCACCACTCTCACCAGTATAGTCTTCATTGAATGTAGCCTCAAGATCTACAATATTGTAAGAAATGCTAGATGAATAAGTAATGTTACCTCCTCTAGTGACTTTAAAGACAGCATTATATCCTTCAGTTACAGTAATGTCAGAACATTCATAGGTAATACTGTTTGTTATACTGTTTGGGCTCGTAGAACCAGGAATGTAACCATCAGGTCTTGGTTTGAAAATTCCACCAACAGAGAACACCTGAGTATCTTCAGCTCCCACGTTCTGTTTAGAATCAGAACACACACTATCTGCTGCTAAAGGACCATCTTCAATTTGCGCCAGAAGTTTATCTAACCAATCATCTTCATCTTCATTGCCACAATCAGTACATTCTTTCTTCACCTTTTGACACTGGGGACCAGGACCATCACATGAAATACCCAGAAGTTTAAATACGGAGTTGATTGCTCCACCAATTAGATTAAGTGGTGCTGCTAAAGTCTCTAGGATTTTCTGAAGTGGACCAAGGACAGCGTTGATTAACTCTTGTAGAAGACCTGCAATTTCATTAATAATACCATTGACTAGATTATCAATCAGACAGGCAGCATTTTGAAATGCTTCCATCAAATACTTCATTAAAATATCTGTCAAGAACCTAGCAATTCTATCTGTAATATCTTCAATGCTACATCCAAGTTCTCCTAAAGTATTGTCTAGAAATTCCTGAATTGGTTTTAGTCTAGATTCTCTCTTAGTGACGGGTGTGAATGGTTTGATTCCTAGATCAGGATTAACTGGTCCAGTGTTAGTATTCCCAAGAGCATCTGTCGTTGCTTTTTCTGTGGTGAGTGCATTCTGTACTAAAAAGTCTACACCCTCACGGATCTTGGTAACGATCTCACCTTTGATTCTAGCAATTAAACTCTTGACAAGTCTAACTGCTCTATTAATATGGCGTCTGCCTTCACTGACATAGGGACTGAGAGCACCATTAACTTTACTCACATAATAACTACCTAACTGACCACCAGATTGCTGATTCGCAGAAAGCATTTCACCAACAATAGTCTTTAGTCTACCTTGGAAGTCATTCTCAGCACCACACTTAGGATCAGCAATATCAACACAGATCTTAGAACCATTTGGATTTGTTGCTGTATTTTCTGCAAATAATGCAACAAAACTTGCTGATGGTTTACCCTTTACTGCATTAGTAGGAAGACCAGCCTGCCCTGGTTTAGTAGCACCTTCCGTAGCTTCGTCTTCAGTTTCACCGTAGAGTTTATCTTCCTCTGCAATGGGTTCGTGCTTATATGGATTCCTGTTAGGGGACAAATACGTGGTGAACTGTTTACATGTACTGCCAGGAGAAGGATCTTTCTCTACATTCTTAACTAAAGTAGCACCAGCAGTGTGACCAATCGATCCCATGATGATTGGTTTCTGTTTATCATTATCTAAGTAGAAACCAATAACCCAGTTACCCTGCTCTATATTAACAGATGAACCAGTAACGCCACCATCACTGAATGGTGTGGTCACGGGCATCATTACATTTGCCCACGGTAACTCTTCTGTAGGAGTTGCATCACAATCTTTCAGATGATGACCTACAATACGAACACGATATCTACCAGAGTTCTTAGGATCATCCCCTTTTTTGGATTCAATTTGTCCTACCCACCAATTAAATCCATCCGAACCAATTTGATGTACAGGAAATAGTGACGATAATACTGGATCCATATCAAAGAGTCTTTACGATGTATTTATTTAACTTTGGATGCACTTTCTTTTCTTCCATACGAATCCCTAATCAAAGTTAGGTGTGATGTAGATTTTTCTTCTTTTGGACTGAAGGCATGGTTTACTTGAGAGATCAAATACACACCACTATGTTCATCATCATAAGATTGTTCTGTTCTATCCCTAGTTGGAATCTGATTAGGAATTAAGATCTCAATCTTATCTCCAACCATTAAACTAGGATTACCTGGAACTGAGATTCTTAGTTTTTGATTCTCTAACGAGTTGAGTCTAGAAATAGACTGTGAGATGTAATGTTTCTGGAAGTCTGGGAAGTCTGCTGTGTCTCCATCAGCGCCATCCTTTTCTTCTGGCGAAGCAACTGCAGCACCATTAAACCATGTCTCATGATCAAGTAAGACACTCATGACTCTTGTAGGATACTGAGACAACTCTTTCTGTCCTGCGGGAAGACCACCTTGAGATCCCATGTGTCCTAGGTTTTCGTATTCATCTGCTAATGAATACACATGCTCTTCATATGCTCCTGTGGAAAAGTTATAGAACGCAATCAAAGATGAATAAGCACCAAGTCTCAACTTACTCATAATATCAATCTCATGCTCATAAGAGATTGATCCAATCTTTCTTTCTGGTCCTGAACTACTAGAATCTTCTCTATCTTGATAGTATTTTGCTACAGGTTCTGTGCCATTGAAGTTATCAACGGAACAAAGACCATCAATAGATTTAAAATGATATCCAGAGGCATTTTCATAGAAGAAATAACCTGCTGTACCACCTGATGTATTATAGTCCGACTTATCTGTCGATGCTACATCAGACTTGGATGTGCTATTAGATTTATCAGATGGTTTTTTCTTAGCTTTCACTGACGTACCTTCTGGCACAGACTTGGATTTGAGACTATTGATGATAGAGAATGGCGTCTTCTTCCCTGGTTGGAAGATAATATTATAGACAGACTTATCAGTAAAAATTTCTTTCTCTGTACTGATATAGGTTTTTAGAATTTCTTTTACAATTGCATCTGGTTTACCACGTAGTGTTTTAGCAACTCTCGTCGCCTCGTTCACCAGTGCCTCATCAGATACTAGACCTAGTTCATAGATTTGCATTCTCTCCGTGCTAGTTCTATTCTCTACCTTATAGATTCTAAAGTTATACTCATGATCTACCTGATCTGATGATTGTAGTTTAATCGTTACCTTCTCATATCCTTGGATAGGCATCGATGCGATCATGTTGTTCGCATTATCTTGGATCAACATCTTAGCAGCGACAGAAGGATACTTAATATCCTCAAAGTAATCTAGTCTCATCACAAGGTCTGTGATAAGATCTGCCTCAGTTGCTCCAACAGGAGTGATGGCAACAGAGTTTAATTTAAAACTAGCGGCGTATGGAAAAGACATTAACCTACATAAATTCCTGAATTATCGAGTGGATTTAATCCTCTCCTAATCTGAGATGCTTCACCAGGAGTATCGGCAGCACCAGCAGATGGTGGTTGTTGAGTATCACCACTACTATTTAACGTTACAACACTGGTTCTTTGTTGACGTGCCCTTTGGGAAATTTGTTCTGCATTAGATAACCTAGTAGAACTATCAGTTGATGGTTCTAAATCAGGCATTGGACTATTTGGAGGAGTGACCCCACTCTTTAACATTCTAAGTTGTTCAATAGACTTTTCATATGTTGTGTGAGATTTATTCTTACCATCCTTATCATAGTAAGAAAGACCTCCAGCATTCTTTGGTAATGCTGCCCACTCCATAGAAAGGTTCATAAGAAATTCATCTTCAGTAATCTTACCTGCGAGAAAGTCACTGAGACCACGACCCTCTAATAACATTTGGAATAATTGATCTTGACCTGCTTTATCAAATTTAAATTTAGATGAATCAATATTATTTTGAGCAAGAATTCCTTTGGCAGTTCTCATTTGAATTTGATAACGACCCATAGCAAATTGACCACCTTTTTCCGTATGCAATTCATCTACAGTTTTGCCAAGCACAGATGCATCTTTCGCTCCACCAACCATCTTAGTATAATCATTTCCAGATTCAATTTCACCAATGAAACTACCCAAATCTTTAGCTAATGCTCCTGGTGGTGCTGGTGTTCGTGGATCTGGAGCGGCATCATTAATCTTCATGCCAAGCATTTCTAAGAATTTACCAAATGAACCTTTTAAAGATTCGAGCATCTTCTGCAATCCTCCTTTATCTTCTTTCACATCTTCTTTCTTCTCTACTGTTCCTGTTTCTGGAGCAGAACTAGACTCAACAGATTTTGCTAAACTATCAGGAACACCATATACACTGGCGATAGTTCTAGACATCTGATTAACTTTTGGAGCAATCCTAGCAGCATCAGGTCCCATACTATCAAGTACCTGTCTATTTGCAGCAATTAATCCACCACCAACAGCAGTGAATGGCAAGGACATTACATCTGTTATTGGTTGTGCGGCATCTCCACCATCCATATTGGAAGACATAGAGATCTCAGTGCCACCTTCAAACATGTCAGTTTTACTGAACCTAGGAGTAATAGAAGTCTCTTGACTTTGTTGGTTACTGAAATTAGTAGTAGAAGTCTCTTGTCTTTCCTGATTATTAATCTTAGATACAGTGTTACTAATACTTTCATTGAATACTGAAGATTGTGGTTTAGGTCTTACCTTACCATCAATAGCACTTGGTTCTCCTTGTGTGTAGTTATTGTCTATAGGTATAACTGCTTCATTTCCATGCAGTTCTACTAAGTATCCACTGTCAGGACCAGAGAAGACGCCACCAGACTCCGCCTGTGGCGGTCTCTCCTGCATCCAGCGTTCACGTAGCTCGTCTCTCTGCTGTTCAGCACTCTTGGGTTGTCGAGCACCATCTATCTGCTCACTCTCAATAGTACTATACTCTCTACTCTCATCCTCGTCTGTTCTTAAATCATCTGCAACAGCAGCAGCGGCAGCAACTTCTTTCTTCTCTAGTGATGCTTCCGATGCTTTGTCTTCAGTTTTATCAACATAATTTTTCTGCTCGGTGGTCTGATTACTTATAGCATCAATTAAACTTTGCAGTTTATTCTCTAGAGTATCATTTCTAAGTTTTAGATCGTTAGCAACATCTGCCTGCAGACTGTTTGCAGTAATTAATGTTCCATATACAGAAGCAGATGATTGACTGATTGCTTGTGCTGCTCTGTTGATAGAGTCAGCCATCTTACTGATAGACTCAGCAATTTGTTCTCTAGATACTCTCTTACCTCTACCACCACCTTCTACTGCAGATTTTGTTTTCTTTGCGGTAGATGGTACTGCTTCATCCTCACCCAAATACTCTTCGTAGTCTGTATAATCAAACTGCTTTCTAAATTCTTTTTGTTTACCTTTAGAATAAAATGCAGAATCTTCTAATTGACGCAGGACTTTCTTTCTTAATCGAGGATTTTTTGTAATCTTACCGATTAAAAGAGTCTTACGATATGCTTGTGCTAATTCTTGCTTCTTTTTCTTTAGGGCATTTCCACCCATCTCACCAACAAGAGCCTTCTTGAAGAAGTATCCCCTGCCAAACATAGCATTAAAAGATGCTATATCAATTCCTTGTTCGTCCGCCTTTCTCTCGGCGTACTCTCTTTCCTTTCTAGCTAGTACCTTTGCAGCAAGAACTTTAGAGACAATAGTACCAATACCCTGTCCTAGGATATTGGCGTCTCCTCTAGTATCCTTAGCGACTTCAAAACCTGCTGCCATGTGACTACCTGCCCCTATGTATTTATTGTAATGCTAGACGAAGTTTTTCTAACAACTTAACATCATACTCTTTGTTTCTAGTGTAGAACGTTGTTCCCATTCCAGTAGCAGTCAATTCAATACCCAATTCTTTTGCTGCTGCTGGAGCAGCAGGAACATTATAGATAATTAAACTTTGTTCTTCCAAATCACCTTCCATATTAACCAGTTCAAACTTCATATCCTTTTTAGGTGGAGTAGAAACGGGTGGTGTTGGTTGTGATGAACTTGTACTTCTACGATTTTCTCTGCGAGAGCGACTAGTTCGTTTAGCACCTTTAGGTTTTTCCGCTGGATCAGGGGTTTCAATTTCTTCATTTTCTGTGTCTGGTGCCTCACTGTATTGCTCAAGTGGGGCATCTTGCTCTAATGATAATCCAGCAACAGATCCAGATTGAATCTCTTCTAGTGTGTGAGCATTCTTTAGTATACTATTGCCTGGTTTATCTGGGTCTACATGTACACCATTAACTAATAGTTCAAAATGCAAGTGTGGGGCACTACTAATGTCATCTGTATCTGTGATAGTACCAATTTTTTGCCCAGCTTTTACTTTATCACCTACCTTAACACCTGGATTTACGTGTAGATACTTGGTAACCATATTGTTTTCATGTTTAACAACAATGCCCTGACTCCAACCACCACTAGCTAATTTACCTACAGGATACATTTGAGTAACTTCACCTGGCATAGAAGCAACTACCTTCATACCTGGGGGTCCAATTATATCCCTTCCCTTATGAATTCTTCCTCCTGCTCTAGGGGCACCAAACTTAGCACCAGGATAATCTTGTAGTTCTCCACTTTCCATGGGGTTAACAATTTTACCTTTAAGATCACCTAAAACACCAGTGCCATCATAGGTCTCTAAAGGCATGAATGGATTACGTAGTACTCGACCAAGAGAGTTGAGTACACCAAGGAACTTGCCGTCTGGATCAAACATTTTCATCAATTTATCAAAATTGTTTTCCAAAGGAAGATCTAATTGTGCCTCAATATCATCAGATGACATACCTTCAAATCTAGGACCTCTAGGTTTCCCATCCTCATTAGGGAACCTAACAGTTGGAATACCTCCACCAACAGAAGTGGATGTAAGAATGTTAGACATACCAAATTTCCTGATTAATGGTGCTGCCTCCGAGTTAATAAGTGGAGCAACGTCTGCACCTGCAGGTCCCATCGCCTGAACAAATTTCATCGTGGCACCTAAAATGGTGGCAGCAGCGTTTTGATATGGGTTGTCTAATTGATCTCTATCTACTACCAGTTCCGTACCATGAAGCATAGCAGTTCCTGGTTTAGTACCAGTCTCATACTTATTAGCACCAGTTGCTTGGTCTGCAACACCAGAAGCAAGACTACCTCCAGCAAATCCACCTAAAAGAGCACCGATAGCACCACCGATAGCGGCACCAGGAATCGCCCCAACGCCTCCAAACAAGGCACCAATACCAGCACCAAGGGCAGCACCAGCTTTACCGCCTGCAGCGGCACCAGCCATGCCCCCAGCGACTCCAGCACCAGTTCCTATTAGTGCCTGTTCTTCCGTCTGACCTTCTTTCTTCCTTTCACTGTACTCCCATGCTGATAAAGCGACATTTAGACCAGGAACTCTCGTCCCTCTAATACTACGCAATCCTCTTATTGAACCTCTGCTTGCTGCACCACCCGAAGCAATACGTTGAGCAGACGTTGGCAATCTTCGTACAATAGAATTAGATGCTCTAGTCTTCAAACGGTTGGGTATACGTTGAATACGTCTAGCCCTCTGTCGCATTCTTCTCAAACCTTTAGGTGCTTTCCTATAAAGTTTTCTCAATAATTTATTCTTAAAGAATCTAATCATTCGAGAGTTTCTGCCACCCTTTTTAGTACCTCTCAAATCTTCTGGAGTTTCATATCCTGCTGCTTTCCTTTGATTTTCTAAATCAGTTTCGGACTTCATGTCCTCAAGTTTTTCTCTCGACTCATCTTGTGCATCATTTTGAGCATTAAATGCTTGCAAAAGAGAATCAAATTTAGCAGTGAGAATATCATCCTGCATCCTCAATGCTTCTAAGGATGATAGATTGATATCAATGTTTTGTTGAAGTAATTCATTTTGCTCTATTAGAGACTTATTAACTTGCTCTAACTGACCACTAACTGCTGCCAATGTTTGCGTAATACTTTTCAGCAGTTGGGTGTTAGTTGTATATCCTTTTTTCTTAGGTTCTTTTTCTTTCTTTTTATTAAGTAAGTCAGCAAGTTCCTCCTGAATACTAGACGGCATGTCCGACAGAATATCATCAACCTCTTTAGATTGATCCTCACTTACTTGTTCTCTTTCTGCTTCTTGCTTGACTTCTGCTAGTAGAGAATCTAGTTCTCCAGGTACTTCTTGTTCATCTTGATCAGGATCTTCACCTTCCTCACTAATCATACTAAGGAGATCATCTAAACCCTCAGGTTCTTCCTCATCCTCAACTTCTACATTAAAACTTTTTTCTACTGCGTCAACAAATAGATATGGATACTCTTCTATTGCTCCAGGAATTGAGATGGTATATCTAATTGCTTCTAGAATCTTTTTCCTATGATCTAAAATATCCCCATAAGGGATACCAATACCTCTCAACCATGCCAATGCTTCTTTTTGTTTGGCACCCCTTTCTTTACCACTACCAGCTACAGGTTTTCCACAAAAATAGATAGCGTGATCAATATCACTTTCAAACTCAATTTCCCAACGTCCCGCTTGACCTTGAATGTAATGTGCTGGTGGTAGTTTAAACTCGAAACTACCTTCTTTAAATATTTTTGGTTGCTCTGGTTCTTTTGGAGTGTTTATCTGTTCGATTCTTTGCTTAAGTTTTTCTGCTTCCTCTGCTTTAAATTTCTCAAACCTATCCTTATCTGCTTTGATTAGAGCATCCACAGAATCCATGATCTGGTCTGATGTTTCTTCCAATGCGTCTTCTGCAGCTCGCATTGTATCGTCAGAAAATTCTTTCTTATCATCTACAAACTTATCAGCTGGTTTGTAAATAGATACTCCACCGTTTCCCCTAGTGTCAATAGCAGTATTTTTTGGAAGATGTTGCTCTACCAACCAATTTTGATACTTAGATAGTGCTTCATCATAATCCGTAAACCCTAACCCACTCTCATTAAATTGAGGATACCCTCTAGTATCCTGCTTCATACTTTCAATTACTTTATCAGCATCAGCATCAGATAACTTAACTTTAGAAACATAACTCCCACCACCAGGCTTTGTCTTTCCTGTCAGTTTCCAGTGTAATTCCTTCCAAACATTACTAGTATGTGCTGTACCACCAGGACGACCTTTCCCATACCACGGTTGATCGGGGTCCAATACTTCATATGGTGGTTCGATATAATTCATTGACCAGTTCTCTTAAGACCAGTGGTAATAAAATCACTCGACTTTTGATATAGATTGTTTTTCCTAAAGTCATCCAGAAATGGAGTCAAGTAATTAGGTTTGAGTATAAAGATCTCTCTTTTCTTTTCATTTTCTGTTTCTTCATTTTCATAGACCGTGACTGGTCTAGAAATGCTACTACCTAAAATAGATCTTACCTGTGTACCATCCCAATACTTATACGTACTATTATAGAACGTCTCGTCCACTTTCAAACCCTCTTGTAAGATAGGTATTCCACTCTCTGCATATGCTTCAACCACCTCATAGTGACTAATGTCACCATATGGGTTATTGTAGTTTGCCTCACAATGCTTCCTGAGTTCACTACTAGACATAGGCCAATCAAATAAAGGATTGACCATACCATTGGTAAGGACTACCACCCAATCTAACATGGGATCTTCATATGCTTTTTCTGCTACTTGATAGATACTTTCACCTTCTAATACAGCGTATCTTTTAAAATATACTGCATACGAAAAAGCATCTTCATTGACACGATACCTTCTAAAAAAATTCTTTGCTACAACATAATCCGAATCCGAAAATGGATACGAAATAGGTTTTGTGCCATATTCTAAGTTCGGTATTGAACGGAAATACATTAGTAACTTACTCCATCTTCGGTAATTTCTTCTGCAAAGATATTCTTCATTTCTTTGAAGGATAATTTAAGTTCAGTAGCAACTGGCGCTCCATTATCATATGTAGCAAAACTACCATCTGGCGTGAAGTTAATTGCCACATCAGATAACGCACATGTTTTATATTGCGGCAAAAACGGATGCAATCCAGCTCCATGCATGAATCTTACACGAACTACACTAGGAATAGTAAGTAAGTTTCCAGCATCTTTAAATGCAGTAAAGATTGCTTCTCCACCATGAGTAGGAAGCATAGCTTTCTTGAATGTATTACAAATTTTTCTAATCTCTGTTGATTCCTTTTCGCTATAAGCAACTAACTTAAATTTAAGATCAAATGTTCTCAGGTTTGGTCCTTCATACATCATCTCTGTATTTGGGTTGGTAATAGTCTTAGAAATACCACCCATAAACTGATCTAGACTGACGTTAGCACCAGTAATCTTATTATTCAAGTCATTCATTGCCTTGAATATACCAGATTTTACTACGCCTGGGATAGATTCAACAGCACTATCTACAGCACTAAGATCTGTTCCCGCAATTTTTGATAATCCGATACTAGCAGCACCAAATTTAGCACCACCCCATCCCTGACTGTACATTGTTTGAATATCTTCAGGCATGTACAGCATGATAGGTTTATATCTGCTTTTACCAGTTCTTACCGCAGACGCATTATATTGCCTATAAGAAGAGGATGCATTAGGTCCGAAACTACTTGAAGATCCATTATCTTTTCCTCTACCACTGAAGGGAGGATTATACTCAAAGAACTCAAAGGATACATAGTCAGCACTTGCCTCAATTGATGCGTCATATGGATAACGCAGTGATCCACTAGTAGAACTTGAATTAACAGTTGGTGCTGATATTTTAATTTGACCTCTATTTTTTACTTGCCCAGCAAGTTGTGCTAGAGCATCTTTTGCAGACTGTTTTGCTTCTTCTTCAGTCTTTCCAGCTGCCTTAGCTTCCTCATATGCTTTTCTTGAAGTAGCACCCTTCTCGATAATTTCTTGAGTCTCAGCATTATCTGGCGGAATACCAAGAATATATTCGTTAAACCAATTCATTTTCTACGTACTGCTCCTTTAAGTTTGTTGCTTTTATACTGTTTGGTCTCTTCCCAAACAAGTTCTTTGTCATAACTCACTTTACCTCGGAAAACAAAATCTTCCACTGGCAGCATCGAAGCAGTTTCCCACTCGTATGTAGCAAGGTCTAAAAATGAACTTTTACACCCTCTATTAAGATATTTATGTATGATATGCTTGGGTACGTCAATTTGACCTAGAAATAATTTTTTAGTAGCAATTAATCTATCTTTGTATCCTAGATAATGTAGATTAATGCCGTAAAAATATCCTCCACCAGTGCTAAGAACATATACTAAAGGAAACTTATCATAATATGGTTGTGGTGTTGTTGCTTCATATTCATAAAAATACATGTGTCCAGGAAACACACGTCTTCTAAGTTCATTTTGATCTTGAAGCACTAAGTTTTGGACAGAATCAAATTTCTGATCAATGGTCATGCGATATTGTTCTTTTTTAATATCAACCATTAACGACTTCAATTCTCTCATATACCAAGACAGTGATTTAGATTCACCCCCTGTTTTATCTCTAATCTTTTCGTATATAGTTTCTCTCTGTTTTTTTCCTTTCTCTCTATACCCCAGAGTTTGCTTTATAACCTGGATGAGCTCATCCATGTTCTTATATTTGGAGTAATTTTTTACTCCATATCTAGAAGCAATAGCACGTATTTGATCACGGGTATAATACTCCGAAGAAAAATCTTCCAGCTCATAACCTGTCAGATGTTTCCACCTTTCAATATTATTCTTGGCGTATGCTTTTGGTTTTAAATTATTTTTCTTTGCCATTAGACTTTAAGATGATCTTCGGTGAGAATTAAGAACTTCATTTGCCTATCTTCACAATATTCTTTCGCCGCATCCCATTTCGCCATATTCTTCATAAATGTCAGGACTTCTCTTTTCCATGCAGCAGTTTTTCGCTTTGGTTTTTTATTAGGTCCCGCCACCTGCTTTTTAGGTTTGATTTCAATAATATATTTTTGTATACAGTTAGATCGGTTCTTTACTTTTATATAAAAATCGGGATAATATCTATGTGCCCTACCATCAGTAGGACATCGGTATGGAACGATGACTTCCTCACTACCCCACTCAACAATACTTTCATTAGAGTCACAAAATATCATGAACTTTCGTTCCCACAATGATCTAAAAATTATGCGTGTTGGATTCCCTCTATACTTCTGCGGGTGCTTCGGTTTGTAGATTCCAGAGTACGCCATAAATAAAGTATAACCCATCACTAATATTTAGAGTGCCTAACCCATTAGAACCTGCGGGAACTACACCAGATGATATTGAGTTACCAAAAGGGAGATCCAACTCTATTGCAAACTTTTTAGCATCTGTTAGTGCCAATGGCGGCATGTCCATGTCAAATGGATATGATATTCAATTTTATTTTGATGATGCTTCCGCTGTTCTTAGGAATGCCTTTGGTAAATTTGATATTAATCTAAAAGATTATAGTACAGCAAATAAACCAGGGTCATTAATTAATCTATTTTGTGATGAAGCACAGTTACCAAGTTTACAATTTGCTACTGGTAACGTCAACGGTAGATACCAAGGACGTGGAAACAATTTTTATCCACACAGTAAGTTAATTACCGACTTCAGTCTGAGTTGGATGTTAGATGCTAATATGGCACCATATAAATTCTTAACAACGTGGTTTAATTTTATTCGTGGTGATTCCACTCATATAGAACGTACAAGTAACGATTCGATACCAACTATCAATGAATTATTTCACTTAAAAGATAGTGCCAATTTTTCTACACCGAATAGAAGCTATAGAATGGCATATCCCAGAGATTATCAATGCAAATTGCGTATCGCAAAAACAGAAAGAGGAGCAAATGCTGCTAACAGTAGAGCACCACTAGTATGGGCATTTACTGGAGTATTTCCTTACTCTATTGATGCAGTTCCTCTATCTTATGGCAGTTCACAGATCACTAGAGTCACCGCTAACTTCTACTACGACACCTTAACAAGTTCCTTTGCAGATATTCGTAAGAAAAGGGGATAAATAAAATTACGATTTGAATTTAATTAAATGGCATTACCTAAAGTTGGATATCCAACCTATGAGTTGGATCTTCCTTCTACTGGGAAGAAAATTAAGTATAGACCCTTTGTCGTAAAAGAAGAAAAAGTCTTATTACTTGCCCTAGAAGGAGAAAATGAAGATGAAGTTAAAATTGCAGTAAAAGACTTAATTAAAAATTGCGTTCTTAGCAGAATTAAGGTAGATGAACTACCATCATTCGATTTAGAGTATATTTTTCTTAAAATTCGTGCTGCTTCAGTTGGGGAAGTAGTGAATATGACCATTACCTGCAGAGATGATGGAAAAACCCAAGTTGAGCATAATATCGATATTAACAAACTTGAGGTAACTAAACCAGAAGGTCATTCCAACAAAATCATGCTAAATGAGTCCACAGGCATGATTATGAAATATCCTAGTATGGAAAGATTTGTTGAAAATGAGTTTTTGAACAAAACTATTAAAACTGATGATGTTTTCGAGTTTATTGCCAACTCCATCGATCAGATTTTTGATGCCGAAGAAGTATATGACTCTTCAACCACTTCAAAGAAAGAAAAACTAGAATTTATTGAAAATCTCACTGCAAAGCAATTTGAGAGTATTCAACAGTTCTACGAAACTATGCCAAAACTGCAATATAATTTTACTGTCAAAAATCCTAATACGGGTGTTGAATCTGAGTACATTATTGAGGGGATGCAGAATTTTTTCGCATAATGGTCTTCCAGAACAGTCTGGAGGGCTATTATAAAACAAACTTCGCTTTAATGCAATATCATAAATATTCTCTCACTGAGATTGAAAATATGATGCCATGGGAGCGTGAAGTTTATATTGCTCTTCTTAAGCAATATATTCAAGAAGAGAAACAAAAAGCAGAAGCAGCAGGACAATAAAAAAGAGGGGTTTTACCCCCTCAACTTTTTTAGATAAAAATTAGCAGAGAATTTTTTTCCAAATTCACGTAATCGAAAAGTCGATTTTCAAATCACTCTTCAGCAAGTTTTGCGAAGTAGGACAGAGCATCATCATCTTCCGATGCATTGCTACTCACCTTCTCACGGAAGGTAGTGATGTCGGGATCGTTAAACCCACCACTAGCAGCAACAGGAGCGGGTTCATACTCTTCGCTGTCTACTGTAAGAACAGCAGAACGTTGATTGATGCCAAGCACCATGTTCAGACGCTTTTCCAGGTCAGCATAGGACTTGAATTGGTCTGCATTGGTGAATGCAGCAAGAGAGTATTCTTGCTTCCACGTTTCTTCCATGACAGTATCATCAGAACTGACAGCAGTAGGTTCTGAAAACTCAGACGAATCATAGTTCCAGTATCCACCAACAGTTTTGATCTTGATCTTGAAGTTAGCACCTTCCCAGAAATCAAAGACATTGATAGGAGTCTCGTCTTCAAACTCAGGTTGCATTGCTGCAAGTACTTTGTCGTGGATCTTCTTACCATACTTGTAAAGGAATACTTTGCCCTCATTCTCGGGATGCTTGGGGTCTTTTACAACCAAGATGTTGCTGTAGTAAGAGAGTTTACGCTTCTGCTTACGTGCAGTTTCTTTATCTGCATCACTGCCGCTGTTCCATAGACGACGGTTGACCTCACCAACGGGATCTTTCTCGTTGATAGTGGTCAAAGAGTTCTCAATGTACCAACCACCAGGACCTTGGAAGGCGTGGGAGTACAGTTTTGCCCAAGGGAGTGTCTCTCCTTCAGGGGCAGGGAGGAAACGGATAACAGCGTATCCATTTCCAGAAGCGTCAAGTTCGGGTTTCCAGAGTCTCTCGTCGGCACCGCTACCTGCGTTGCTGGACTTCTGTAGTTCCTTTTGAAGGAACTCCATGTTGTTCTGGGACTTGCGCTTAAGATCTGCAAAAGACATAGGATTTATTCGGATTTAATTGGATTTTGTTTAAGTGTTGGGTCTTACGCTTAATACTGTGCAGCCCAACGAAGTTATTATAGCAGATGGTGGGGTGAGTGTCAACCCTCTTCTGCTTCTAGTTGGTCAATCATTGCTTTAACACGCACTAATAACGAATCAAACATTTCGTTAAGGTCATCGCCTGGTTCAGCACCAAGCAAGACAGCAGCGTCTTTCATAGAAGCTGCCATACTGACTGCTTCTTCATCATCACTAAGTGTTAATCTTGCATAAAAAATCTTTTGTTTCTCAATGAGAGACATGAGAACATTAAAATAATCTAATTTTTTCTCTGGTGTTAGCACTGGAAATGCAACCATAGATTTCATACAAAATTCTTGCATGGCAGCCATCTCTTGGATGTTACCACGAACCATTTCGGATTTAAAAAACTCGTTCATACTAGCATTAGTTTAGCTCTAGTTGTTTTTTTAATGTAATTAAGTTTTTGTGCATCATACTTAAGTTTTTCCTTAAGTGGTTTGCTAATTAACTTAGGTACTGATTCAATTTCAATCTCATTTGTTTCACAGTAGTGTACAATGGCATCAATATAGTTCATAGAATTATCAAATGCAATCTGTTCAACTTCCTGCGAAAATTTCGCAGCGGTCATAAACTTATCCTCTAGATTTTTTGCCATGCTTTTGTTGGTATTCGGTGATGTACTCTTGAAGTCTTAAGAAATATTCTTTCTTAGGATTCACTACTGAAACTTGAACATCACTATTTTCACAAGCAACAATTGTTACTAGTTTTTTAACTGTGATGCCGTACAATTCTTGCAAACAACATGCATAAGCAGTCTCTTGCACGTAGTAATCGTACAACCACGCTTCTTTCTTTGCTTCAGCAGACGTTTTGAAGTCAATGATAGCGAGTTCTCCTTCATACTCTCCGATGCAGTCAACTCGTCCTGCAACCTGTAAGTAATCAGAATATAAAGCCGCTTCTTGTAGGTATACTTTATTTATCTTGTTTAAAGTAGGTACACTTGAGTCGAACATAATCCAAGGCAATGGCATGTCCTTGTATTTTTTTCTGTCCAACTCATTGTTGATGTAATCTTCTACCAGTTTATGATAGCGTGTACCTCTACCAGAAGCACGACTAGACTTTGCTTGTGCTGCCTTCTGTCCAACACGAGCCCTCCACTTGGCAAGACCTGCTTGCTTCTTAGCATTGTTTCCGATCACTGTTGTGATAGATGGATACTGATTCCCACTAGGAGTGAGATAGTATCTTTTCCCATCAATCATTTCAGCATTCATATCAACGGGTTCTAACCCAACATGATCAAATATATGCATTAGAATCCTAGATTAAGTTTAGCAATTAGGTAGTTCTTGACAAGACCAGAGCGAACAATGTCTTCAATGCCATATTCAATCATAGAGAAGTCATCAGTCATGCTTGCAATAATCTTTTGGAAGTCAAGGATGCCTGTCTTTTCATTCATCTTCTGAAGATCAGATTGATTAGCATCACCACAGAACATGATCCTAGTGTCCTGACCACAACGTGTCATGATTGAATCCAGTTCATGGAAGTTTAAATTCTGACATTCATCAATGATAACGATAGCATTATCAAGTGTAGTGCCTCGTAAGAACGATGTAGACCAGAAAGATACAGTCTCTTGTGCTTTCAGGTTTTCATACAGCATGTCGAACGCCCCGTCATCAGGCATTTCAAACATGTACTTAACCATATTTTTATATGGAATTTGATAAAGAGATGCTTTATCTTCGTGGGTTCCAGGTAAGAAACCAATTTCTCTAGTCGCAACTAGTGATCGTACGATATAAATTTTTTCATAAGGAGAGTTCTCATCAAGAACATCTTTAAGTGCAAGATAGAGAGCAACAAAAGTCTTACCCGTTCCTGCACAACCAGAAGCATAGATATTTTTACCTTCACCATATTTCTCAAACATAACCCTTTGGTTATCTGTAAGAGGTTCTATATTGAGAAGGTAGTTACTATTAATAGGTTTTCTACGCTTCATTTGCTTTGCAGACATACCATGGATATCTGGAGTTAGCTTCTTTCTAGATCTTGGCATAAGTTTACTCTAATTTACCATTGAACATTGGAACCAGGCAGTTTAGATGCCTTCGTCATAATTTCGGACCAACCAGGATGAGTCTTGCCCATCTTGTTTCTCCAGTCGCCAGATTCACCGACGCCAGCAACACCAGCGGACCAATCTTTATCCCAATCGGGATTGTCTTGCTTCCACTTTTCGTACTCAGCGACAGTCATTCGTAGTTCCTTGGTTTTCCCAGTTTCTTTATGTTTAACAGGATATGTAGGCATTACTTCCACTCCATTGCTTCAGCGACTGTAGGGAATTGCTCGCAGAAAATTTCTTTACATGCAAGAGCAATATCCATGTGTTCCTTTTGCGTTCCGTTAGCAGAACGTAAAGATATATAGTGAATCCACGAACGACATGAACCGCTCATGAAAATTCTTGTTGGTGTTGCCAAAGGGAGTACAAAACGAGCACACTCCTTTGCAATATTTCTATCAAGCATTTCTTGATAGAGTTTCATTCCTTCTTCAAAATGATTTTTAATTTTGATCTCGAACTCTTGACGTACAAAGGGATCAATGTCATCGATGGAGTTCTGTCTATTCTTATGGTCTTGACGACGTAGATCAGGGATAGGAATGTCACCCCCAAGTAAAGAAGAGTCAGCATAACGTTGTGAAAATTCTTGGAATGTGAATGATCTATGTCTCAAGCACTGAGCTGCTAGACCTCTCGTTGTATTTATTTCAAGCGTCATAAACGCTTGTTCAAATACACTCCAATGTTGATGCTTCACACAATACTTAAGGAGACCCGATACCTTCGGGTTGTCCTGGTTGTTCGGGTTGCTCACTCTCGCTACGTACCCCATCGTCTTCTCCGCTTCTGGAGTCACTGATACCAATTTGACTTGGGACTGTTGCGTCATAACCAAAACCTTGATGTGATTTTTCTAAATTTTTAAGGGTTGAACGTACTTTTTGTGCCTGGTAAAGTTCTCTTTTAATGCGAGTAAACTCCTCTTCATCATATAGATGAGGTTTGCTTACAGCATTGCGTAACCACTTAATATATTGCTTGATAGATGAAGGTGCCTGTGTCATACCGTATGTAATAACTTACACATTCTAACATAAAAAAAGGAGGGTGTCAACCCTCCTTTCCTCTATTCATTTGGTGTAACGTTTGCCACGATAACAGAATGTACCGTGACTCTCCTTACTCTCCACACAACGGGTATTATACTCAACACCACGATAAGTAGTGTGGGTAATCTGTGCGTCATGTAGTGCAGATGCTTTTTGAATCTGCTTTCTAATGAGGTTGAGTGTGTTCATTAGTTTACTCCTAAAGTAGTTGGATTTTAATCCGTTCCTTTAGACTTGTGCGTCCCAGTACCACTCACATTCAGGTGCTGAGTCCTTAAGGGTCTCAACTAACTCAATCTTGATCTCAGTAGATAGATTGACATTCCTTTCAATCTTCAACATAATTGCTGAAGTTTGGGTACATGAGAGTGTAGTGTAGAGTAGATACTCAAACATGGGATGAACGCTCCGTTCCGAGTCTTACTTGCGTCCCACCCTAGAGTGGGATGAACGTTGCTATATTATAGCATAACTATTTAGGTTTGTCAAACGGTAATAGTCAATACCACTATCGTTTAATGTAATCCATCTTATGCTTCTGTGCTTTCAGTGCTTCCACTATTATACCACATGCTATTTCTGGTTCCGATTCACCACATGTAAATACATCCACTGCAGCCTCACCTTTCTCAGGCCAAGTGTGTATAGATATATGACTCTCAGATAATAAACAAATAACAGTAACTCCATGTGGATCAAATTTATATGAAACAGTTTCTAATACATTTGCTCCACATGCAATAGCAGATGTCTCAAGTAAGTTACGAAGAAAAAACTCGTCATCCAAGTTAGACGACGAGCACATATAAAGATTCAACAAATAATGGTGACCCATTTCAACTTCCTGACAACCAGAAAGTATCTTTTTCTCTACTATTAACGTTGCATTTTTTCACTGCAACATCATAATCATTATCCAATAAAAATCTACAGTCTTCCATAGCATCCTCAAGTCTAGCATAAAAGAAAACTTCAGAATACTTTTTAGTTGAGATGGGAACACCATCTTTATTAATACGACGTAATACCTTTTGCTTAGTTGGATCTTTCATCTTCCAATATTGAATGCAAAAAGTATTTTTTGTACTACTAGGTCTTTTATAAGTCATTTGCTTGCGGGTGGATTCCACATCTTTGGGTTAACTCTACCTTCAGTGTGAGTCATGTTAATTAAATCACTATGATATTTATCCCAATAGTCATCAAAAATATCTACTTGACCAGCACCAGAAGCAATATCAAACTTGGTAAGACCTTCCAAATTATATTCAATCAAGAAACTATTGTATGGAAGAGATCTATCTTGACCCAGTGCTGGGTCGCAATCTTGATGAAGGATTTTACAACCTTTGCCCATTAGGAACGACCTCCCCATTTAATTTGGGGGAATGCATTCTCAACACAGGGTCTGGTGACCTTGTAACGCTTGCTCAGTCCCTTGTCCTTAACTAGGATCAAAAGTGCCGCTTCCTCTTCATGTAGACCCTCTAGCATCTGAATGAAGAGGTTTTCACGCTGGGATTGCTTGAGCGATGTGGTTCCCCCTTTGAAAAAGAGGTATAGTTTACGGTACTCTTTCTCAAGTACGGTGTGTTCAGTGCCCTTAGGTGCATCGTTCTTTTCATAAGGAACGTCACCCTCAGGTAGAAGAGAGATGATACTCTCATCAAAGTTTGCAATCAAGATCGAGCGAAGAGCAGGAGTTTCATACTCCTGCAATAATCTAATCTTTTCTGCTTTTGTTTTGGCGTTGCTCACTTTTTGGAGCACTTCCGAGATAAGTAATTTCATTTTGCGAAAGGTGATGATGTACTACGAAAGAAATAATCTTCCATCAAGTCATTAAGTTGATGCTTTTGGAAGTATTCAAGCGGAACTTGTTTCCCACTATTATTTAGTGAACTATACTCAATCATGATTTTATTTTCGATCTCATCAGGGATGTAATCAAAGTCAATAAGAGTACGGTTACGGCAGTAGTTATTAAACTGCTCTTGATTTTGACAAAACTTTTCTGGGTCTTGATCAACCCATATGTTTAGTTTCTTTTGACTGATAGGTTTTTGTCTTACTCTGGTGACAAAACTATCATCATCAGATAAGAAGTTGGGAATACCATCAGACTTATCTCCCTTTATAATATGTTCTTTGATATACTGATAGGGATTGTCAGTATAGATATATTGTTTTGTTGTTGGATTGAACTGCTGAACTCCAGGATATTTTTGGAGTTGGATAAAGTCTTTGTCTCCAGATAAGATTAAGACTTTACCGTTGTCTTTGTTCTTACATAGAGTTGAGATAACATCGTCTGCTTCTGCGCCATGCACTTCCAATACTTTCCACGGAAAGTATTCACGAATTTCATCACGAATGAGATTTAAAACATCAAAGATTTGACTCCAGTTATGTTTTGATTTCTCTCTATCTTTTTTTCTATTTTGTTTATAGAATGGGAAATAATCTTTACGCCAATAATGTTTAGAATCATACGCTAAGATCATTTCACCATACTCACCTGAATATTCTCTTTCATATTTTTTTAAACTACTAAGAACCATGTGTCTTACCAGTTTTTCATTCAGAAAATCATGTTTCAGTTGAGTCATCAGATTGCTAATCATAATCTGATTCATGTCAATAATAATCATCCTCCTCATTCTCCTCTTGGACAAATCTTACAGAGTATAACTCTTCATTAATAACAATTCCATTATCATCATACATTTCTGGATGCATGGTTGGTCCGTTGTTTTTTTGCGTCAGATTGTAAACAACATCGTTGATATGCCATCCAGCAATGATTCCAACAACTAAGAACATAACCATTAGACATCCTGAGAAAAATAGTGTGGATGATTCCATTTACCTACTCCGAGCGACGTTTATTTAAGTCCCTCCACGAAAACTCAATGTTTATACGGAATTGTTTTTTGCGGAGAGTGAAGAATCGATTGAACAAGAAACCTTTTTTAGGTTCTTCAACTTCTTTATCAACCCTCCTGAGCATGAGCTCTACTCCTTTATTTATGGGAAGTTCCGAACTTTCTTTACTCATTTTTTAGATGTCACTAACCTTTTTTCAACACACCATTTAACAGTCTCAATTAGTCCTCCAATAGGTTTACCATCAACAACTACATGAGGAAATCCTCTCGACTCAGGAAACCTTTCCTTAAATTCCTCGATGGTTAGATCTTTACCAACCATATAGGCAGTGACACTCTCTGTAAGATGAGCACGATACATTAACTCGTCTATCTTGACACAATACCCACAACCAGGGGTCTTGTAAATTTCTATTTTATACATGTGTTATTTGCGGATGAATAAGGTGCTTTTGTTCCAACTATTGGAGTTCCATTTAATGTTTCCAAATTCAAGCATAGACATGGATACATTTCCTGCAACTACAACTCTATCAAATCCTTCTTCTATGACTGGTTCAATACCATGAGGCATCCACGACGGGAATACAATAAAGTCTCCAGACCGTTGCTTCTCAGGATAATGTTTTTTACCATGCCCATCAAAAAAGTAAAAGCAATTTTGCTCTGGAGTATGTATAAAGTGTACCCAAGATATAAATTCAGCACCAGCATAGTGAACATGAACATCATGAAAATTTTCATTAGTATCACTATACATTTGCACCCAATAATCTACATAGAACATACAACTATCCCAGATACCAAAGTCTTGCAAGATATCATCGATAGTTGTCTTGTATAATTTTCGACTCTCCTTTTTAAATGTGATGTCGGCTTTACCATCTAAGTATGTACTATAAAACTTTTCTGGATTGGTTTGGTTCTCCTTACATTCTTTAATAAGAAGATCTACCTGTTCTTGTGGAATTTCTATTTTAGAATCCCAGATAATAAAGTTACATGCCACTTTTCTTTACCCATAATACAGTGTTTTCAAATGCACTTGACACTATCTCAAAACCATCAAATCCATATTCAGACAAGTAAATATTTCCAGCAGTAACAGTTCGTTTGATCCCAGGATCTTCTACTTTGTCAACACCATGCAGTGCCCAGGAAGGGAACGCAATAAAATCAAATTCTTTTTGATGGTCAGGATAATGTTTATTACCATATGAATCCATAAAAAAGAAACACTTTTGATCGGGAACTTGTAGGAAATGTACCCATGATATACATTCACTTCCAGCAAAGTGGGAGTGAATTGTATGTCCTTTAGTAGTGTGGTCATACATTTGCATCCAAAATACCACACCATATTTACTGACGTGATACAACCCAAGACTTTTCGTACAATCATTAACTAAATCATCATAGAATTTAATGACAGGTTCCTCCATTTCAGTTCCACTCAAACCATTTGTAGTGAAGTATGACGTGCTGTAATCTCCTTCTTTAGTAGGAATCTTACCCAATTCATCTTGACAAGATTCAATAAGAGACGAGTCCATCTTTTTTTTAGACTTCCAAATGATCGACATTAAAAAAGGGGGGTGTGAACCCCCCCATTATAACACGTTTAGAGCATTCCTGCAAGCATGATCAAAAAACATAGGATAGTGAAGAGCGCCAGACCTATACTAGTCATCCAAAGCCATGGAGGAATAGTATCTTCACCCATAATGAAGCCTTTATGGTCATCTAATCGCTTCATTTATTATAGAGATCTTCAAGTTTTTCTCTGGACAGATCTACATACATCAATTCTTCACCTGCTTGTGGTGCTTCAGGATGCTTTGGTTTGGGTGTATTCATCTCTATGTTAATAGATTGAATGTTAGCCCACATCATAGCGAAGGCACCACCAGCAATGAGAGCAAAACATATGAAGTATAGTGTGACTTCAAAACTATTCATACGACGGCACCATCATACCACCATCTTGATCATCATCATCGTCAGTTTCCTGAGAGATAACGAATAGGATAACGAGTCCTACCCATAGAAGGTACTGAAATTGCATCATCATCATGCCTCTTGAAGGGACTGAACTGTGTTGTGAAGTTCTCCAATGTCTAGGAGACCTTCAGCACTGAACCAAGGGGCATTTGCCCAACTGAATCCTTCACCCATGGTGCTATCGGGTGCTGTGATGTACCAATGACATGCTGTGTCTGGTACATCAACCGCACACTTAGACCAATCATCCTGCCACTGTGGGACTTGAACCCACATCACTGCAGCAAATATAAAAGTGAAGAATGCTTTGATCACAGTGCGTTACCTCTTGGTAGAACTTCTTCAGGGAAGATGAAGTTTTCATGTGGTTGATCGGCAGGTGCCAACCAAGCACGTAGTCCTTCATTGAGAAGGATGTTCTTTGTGTAGAACGTCTCGAACTCAGGATCTTCTGCTGCTCTAATCTCTTGACTCACAAAATCATAAGCACGAAGATTAAGAGCAAGCCCAATGATCCCAATAGAAGAGACCCAAAGACCCATGACAGGAACAAACAGCATAAAGAAGTGCAACCAACGCTTATTGCTAAACGCAACCCCGAAGATCTGCGACCAGAAACGGTTCGCAGTAACCATCGAA
>Ga0181379_1000005_pt1 | contig 140505 bp, 97 predicted proteins | sample 2SPOviralmetaG_FD_130115 | JGI IMG/M metagenome (GOLD analysis project Ga0181379, IMG submission 130115) | Marine viral communities from the oligotrophic San Pedro Time Series (SPOT) site, San Pedro Channel, CA, USA - 2 SPOT_SRF_2009-07-10 | ecosystem: Environmental > Aquatic > Marine > Strait... | reverse complement strand
GAGGAAGAGGAAGAGGAAGAGGAAGAGGAAGAGGAAGAGGAAGAGGAAGAGGAAGAGGAAGAGGAAGAGGAAGAGGAAGAGGAAGAGGAAGAGGAAGAGGAAGAGGAAGAGGAAGAGGAAGAGCTCAGTGAAACCGCGTCTGAGGCAGGAGTGCAAGGGGGGAGCCAGAAGCGACGCATGACCCAGGCCGTTACAGGCGATGATGATGAGAAACGCGATCCGTATCAGTTCTCCCCGGCACCGACACGGAGACCGGACACTGGTATCAATATTCTTCCGAGTGGGGTTCTTGGTAACGCTGGTGACATGTTGGATACGTCGGATCTCAATGCCCTTAAGATGACCTCCAGTTTCATCAAAGACGCAGTGGGGTGGAAGCTCGAGAGGAGAGTTGTTTACACTGACAACGACCCCAAATGGGAACAGGAGGCTATACATCTGGTGGTCAAGGACGTCGCGTCTCTCTTTAAACTGCCCTCTCGGCTGCGGTCTCTGGAGCTCTCCCCTGACATCAATTACGAGCACGTAGAAGATTGGGCCAGGAAAGGATCTAGTATTCAAGACTTGACCCTGCCTCAACATTTACACACACTGAGTCTCATAGGAAAGATCTGCAACGTCCTGAAACTGGATGTCATACCTCAGTCGGTGAGGGATCTCAAGATCGCAACCGCGTGGCCGGATGACGTCAGACCCTTTGTGCTTCCCGACTCCCTGAGGAAGCTGGATCTCGAGGCCGTGACGGTGCCCTTTGAAATTCCACCCTCCGTGCGCGTGCTGCGTCTATATTTGTCGATGGGTGTGGACCGGCCGGGCATTGTCCTTCCCAGGGGGTTGGAGGAGTTGAATTTCGCTGGCGTTCTCTTCATGTCCCCAAATGACCTAGACCTCCCACCGGGACTACGAAAGCTAGAACTGAGACATTACAGAGGCCCTCTCCTCAGAGTGGCAAACTTTCCCAGCCAGTTGGAGAGCTTGGTGATAGGCGATCCTGACAATAAGACACTGGCAGGGACGCGCTTTCCTGCAGGACTCAAGCACTTAGACCTGCTCTACTACAGGGGCCCCTATAGAGAAGTTACCTTCCCAGAGGGGCTACAGTCCATGGTCCTGGACCGTCTCCCTCTTGCGCCTGGTTTTTACCACCCCGACGGTGATCATCTTCACTTTCCATCGGGGCTTAAGAGTCTAAGGCTACGGGGGTATGATCCAAAAATTACCGACTACCACTTCCCCGAAGGCCTAAAGATCTTCAGTGTAGATGACTACAGTGGACCCGCATGGGACATCGAATTCCCGGAGGGACTGGAGATGTTGAACCTGGACAAAGCCAGCCATCTGAATGAGTGTTCCCTCCCGGACAACCTGAAGGTTCTGAGATGGATGAACATGTTTGAGTCCCTGAAGGGAGTAAAATTTCCTGACAGCCTGCAGGTGCTACAACTGCACCCCAGGTATCCTTATCTCTATGAGCTACCGCAGTGCTTCCCCGGGAGACACATCACCACCGAAAAATTACGACAGGAGGTGATATGCCACATCGAGCCACTCGGTTCCGTAGGGTCCGTAGCGCTTCCGAAGCGTTTCAGGCCTTCCGGAGTCGGAGTCGCAGCCGCAACGAGCAAGGGTCGACCGCAAAAAAAAGAAGTTTCTCGGGTCACGAGGAGGGCCCATTCAGTCAAACCACGCACCCGTCTGACCTTTGTGAGTGGCAAAAACGGAGAGGAGACCAAGCGCAAGAGCCCCATGGCACCTCCCGCCTCCACAACCCTGACTTTTTCCACCGCACCCGCCCCTTCATCCGCACCAGCCCCCGCGCCCACGCCCGCATCCGCATCCGCATCCACCGACCTTACGTTCACCCGCCAGGACCTGGGCGATGCCTTTGCTGGCAGTACCTATGCCCTGTCTAGATTCAACGCACTCGGAAAGCTCCTGGATGAACGGGAGAGGAGGAGAATCAAGGCACTGGCCATCAAGCAAGTGGACGAGCTTCTGACGGTGGAGCATTGGCGCGAATACGACAAGGACTTTATGCGGCTGATAACTTTCTACCCCCTATCTCGATCCAAGGGAAACAACGCCAAGAGGCTATTCTTTCGACAGCTGCAGGTACCCGCAGGCATGAGTAACAAGAAGAACTTTGAGAACCTGCGTCAATCCCTCCTGAAGGCCGGATCAGCGGACCGTCTGGCCCCGTACGAGAAGTCTCTCTACGACAACCTCAGGGCTGCTATGATCCGGCGCCAGACCGTGCTGATTGCCACGCAGGAGACGTTTCGGGCCGGGCAGGGAGCCGTGCATCGAGGGCCAGGTCAGCCACTGGGCGTGGCCGGACCGGGTTTCGCTGTGACACCCTGCACCGACTGTGTCTTCCATAGTAGGGACACGGTCAAGATGGTGGCCAAGAGTCATGTCCATGGCCTACTGAATCAGGCCCAGTGTGGAGAGTGTGGTGGGGAAAAGAACAGCCAGCGCTGGCAGGCACAGCTGGGCGTGGCCAGACTCAACCCAGACACATCCCTGACTGATCTGCGTACCTCCCTGGACGGTAGCGACGAAGAACTCATCAGATACCTCTGCCGCAACGTAGTGCTCTTTGAGGGACGTGCGACCTGGTGCACGCAGTCGCAACACGTCTCCCTGCGATACACGGTGTACGGCACTGCCCTGGATGCCTTCTTCTTCTCATATGGAGTGGTGGGTCAGCCGGAACAACGCCGCACCCTGGTGGAAGTGTGCATGCTGGCGGAGACACTGCGTTACAACCACTTGCGGAGGTTCGAGACAGACGATCTGACGGCTCTGTCGGTGGATCTGTGGCAAGACCATCACCCCACCGACGCCAGGAAGCAGGATCTGGAACACATGCAGGGCTACGTGCTACTGGGTCTCACCAGCATTGCCCGCGTTCGTGCGGAGTGGCTGCGTCAACACAATGCCAGGCTCTGGGGACAGCCCCACGTACAGGCCCTGGCATACTTTTACCAGGATTCCTGGGACCAGGGACAGTCACTGAGACAGTGGATGCATCTGCCGGGTGGATTCTTTGGGTCTCTGAACCGTGAGGCCGTGTGGAAAGGGTCCAGCACGATCTCCCGGGAGGTCTCCATTCAACTGCGCACCTTTGTGTCTATCCAGTATGCAGCTGTGCATTACGAATTGGGCCCATGGGAGTATGAACCGTGTCTGGTGTCCCTGTGCCAGTGGCGCAAGGGACAGGCTCGACCCCCTCCGCAGAGTGAGGTGGGACCTTTCCCCTTTCTGATGACCGAACATGCAGAGGCGCTGAGCAGAGCCCTGGGTCAACCCTTTGATTCCGCTCCCGCCCCTGCCCCTGCCCCTGCCCCTGCCCCTGCCTCCTCCGCTCTGGTCTTTGTCGAGGCTCAGTCCTCCTCCCCGCGCTTGTCCCCGCTGCCCGTCCTACCAGAGACCAAGGAAGCCCCGCGTCTGGCCCCGCTGCCCGTACTACCAGAGGCAGGGTCACAGAGGCTAGACATCGGGCACTTCCCGGGTCTACCACCGCTGCATGAGCCCATGGGACACGAAGACGATGAGGAGGAGGATGGACAGTCCGTGAAGCTGACGTTCGCGTATGAGGATGTTGATAATATCATGGGCCTCTCTGTCCCATCTGAGCAAGACGCGTGGGATGGTATCTTTGAGCCGGACGAACTTACAAACAATGATTTGGACGGTGGTGATGGTGGATTTTACTTGACTTTTACTCCTGCTCAACAATGATAGTGCCTACTGGCTGGTTTCGTATAAAGAAAGACGCGATGACTCGCCCTCTCACTGTAAGGTCATGGTTTTCCTGCTTCAAAGTGATAGTGCTATACACAGCAGGACGCAGAAGAACTCTTGTGGCAGCTACCACAAACTTGATCTCTTGCTGTGGTGTTCCCAGTTCGTGTTTCAGCCTTAGAGCCACAGTGTCCTTGTCACCACCCACAACGGTCCACCTGTCTTTGTGCGCCCTTATATATTCTACTGACGGCAGTTGATAAGCACTGAAGGAGCCCTGGAACGTATTGGCCACAGCTTTGCGCTCCTCGGTCCGTTTGGAGTGTCCACGGCTTTCATGGCTGGTTCGTCCTCCTCCTCCTCCTCGACCACCGCTCTGGCGCCGGTTCCCACCCTGATTCGAGAGGCTAATCATCTGGTGCAATTCAGACCAGGGTTCCAGTCCTTCTCTATGCCACAGCTGGGCACTACTCTGAAGGGGGTAAGACCCGCGGCTAAAAGCATACTTTATCCCCGGTTTAAGTGGGAGGCGCGACGGGAGGGACGACGAGCGGCGGATGTGGCGCCCAACAGTCTACCTCTGCGCGTCAGCTCCAAGGCAGGTGGCAACAAGGCCATCGGCACGCGTCTGGGACTGAAAGTGGACCGCCAGCTGTCTCAGATCTGCAAAATCAACCTGGAACACAGGGTCGACTATACCTGCTGGCTCAAGGACGCCTCGACCCCTCGCCGCTGGCCCAAGGACTGGAAGGCGCTCAAGAAGAACTTGTCCACAGTCACTGCACAGGTGCTGAAGCTCTTCCAGCGCCAGAAATGGCGTTTCGTGGGACAGCAGGTAACTTGTGGCAGCTACAACACCAGACTGGGCACAGCTGTGGACCTGGTCATGTGTGACACCCAGGGACGTCTGCTGTTGATCGAAGTCAAGACCGGTGGAGGTCAGAGCCTGGTGGAGCCGTGTGGGTACATGCAGGAACCTCTGGACCACCTGTCGGACTGCATCTATCACCAGTACCATGTGCAGATGGCACTCACACGCATGTGTTTCGAGACCACCTACCCCAAGCACAAGGTGCACCAGTCCTACTTGGTTTTGGCCGGGGACGTCGCATCCTTTGAGCCCCTGTTGCCCAAGGTATGGAACCAAAGGCAGAAGCTGTACGGACTCTTCCAGGAGAAGCGTGTGACCCCGGCCACCGCAAGAAAGCATCAGAAGCGCGCCCAATTGTCTCGTGCTCTACAGGCCCTATCTTCACACACACCAGGCATGGCCCCGCGCAAGAAAGTGCTGGCTCCTCCTTCCGCCAAGGGGAAGGGAAAGGGGAAAGGGAAGGCGAGGGGGAAGGCGAAAGCGAAAAAAGCAGCCGTCAAGGGTACAACATTAAAACATAAAAGGCAGTGAGGGAGCGCGTTCTTTATTCCATCTTTTGATCAGAATCCTCCTCTTCTGTGGTGACGGTGGAGACAGGTGGAGGGACGATGACTTGTGCACTTAGGAACTCAGTCATGGCAGCAGGGTTGTTACGACACAATTGCTGGAGCCGTTCCACACTCTGAGACAGCTCGTCACTCAGTCGCAGCTCCGGGCCCTCCGGGTTTTTGGTCTCCGTCGCAGTGCTGGCCTGCAGGAAGCGGTCGTTTTCTCTCATGGACTGGACGGACCGCACCAAAGTCTTATCTAAGTGCAGTTTGTTCCGAGCAGGATGTCGCTCGATCAAGAACTGTAGACACTCCACCAACTCCATAAAGATACACTCACAGGCCGTGCGATTGCACCATTCCGGCATACCGCCGCAGTAGGAGAGAGATCGCATTTGATCCATGGTGTTCACTGCCCCCAAGGCCTGCGTCAGTGTCTCCTCGTACACACGCTCGATGGGAAAGTTGCGCTCTTTTATCTCCAGCATAAAGGTCTTGATGTTCTGCGCCACGAGAATGCAGTGCATCACCTCTTGCTCTGCTTTGGACACCTTGAGCATAGGATTGATCAGTAGATGGGGCTGGAGGTCCTCCACACGCATGTCAATGCGAGCTCGTTGAAAGGCCTGTTGGGCTATGGCTCGAAGGACGGCGGGGTTAGTGGTGGGTTGTGTCACATCAGGCTCCTCGTTGTCCTCCTCCGCCGCTCCTGTCGCATCTCCGTGGCACTGGAACTGGAACTGGCCACCCCAGCCCTGTTGCAGCTCTTGTGTATTGACCTGAAAGCAAAAACCTCCCTGTTCTTGCTTTTGCTCGATGATCGTGTCTGGAGGCTCCTCCTCATCATACATTGTACTCATGGGCTTACTCTGTACCCTTTTATTACACTCCTCTGCTACCCCTTACGTAGAGCCCTAGTGGGCCACAGGAGCACGTACACGTTCCACCGTTTCAGGGGTAGGCAGGACCTCGCGCACCTTTGCTTCAATGCGTGCTACCAGATGAGGTGAGGCCTTCAGCATAGGCCTGTTGATCTCGCTCCAGGGAATGTGAAGGGGACCCTCCCAACTCTCCTCGTCCTCGGCACTATCGTCGTCGTCGTCGCCTCCCCCATTCACAGAGCTGCTCAGGAAAGGGTGCATGTATGACTGTTCCAGGTCGTTCAGAAAGGTAAAGTCCACGGTGACTTTACCCTTGCGGTTGCTGGACACCGGTTCCAGGGGCACTCGTCTGTTCATGTCGTCGGGGTCAAGCGCCATTCTGCTGAGATTCTCAGGTGTCAGGACATTGGTACCGTACTCCGTGAGAGCCACCACGTGACACAGGGCGGCCAGGACGCGGTTGTGAGCACGATTCCGACACTCCTTCTTGTTACAAAGGGACAGATAGTAATCACCCAAGCAGCGAAGGGAGAGACCCGTGAGACGGTTCCACCAGGGCTGCGCGGCCCAGTCCTCGCAGAGGTCATCGCCCACGGACAAGGACCAGGCCTTTTGCTCTGCCTTGCTGGTGGGAAGCTCCAGTTGGGAAGGCATCGCCACTCGAGTGTCGTGCACAATGGCCTCGCAGATTTGACCGGCGCAAGTCACGGCCACTTGCTCGTCATGGGTCCAGCGGACTTCCCGGCTTTTGGGCTGGTCCAGGATAAAGTTGGCGGCGCTACGAAACGCAGCCGCTGCGGCAATCACAAGGTCAGGGGCCCTGTCGGACTCCATAATGCTCCGTTGCATACCGGCACTGGCCTGGAACGTGGCATCGTATGCCTCGTCCCTGCCCGAAACGGCCTGCGCCGCCCGGTGGGCCAAGTCGTGCAGATCCGAAAGGGTGTGAGTGGCCTGGCTACGACACGTGTCTGCCTCCGACAAGAGACCCCTGCTCATCATGCGTGCCAACACCTGCGGGGCCGTGGTGTTACGATGGTCGGCGTCCTCCTTGATTTCATCGGGAAATCGTATGCCCCTGGCAGTGCACATGGCCACCGTGCCGGACATGAAGAACATGAGCGCGTTGAGCCAGGACAGCAGCGACTGCAGCTTGACTGCGTTACAACACATCCCGTCCTCACCCGACCAGTCATAGTCAGTCCAGGTGGGGAGTATCACCGTCCTCAGGTAAGTCATCAGTGCCACCGTGCGCTGTACCCGCCGCAGCTCGGCCTTAAAGTCCCCAGCAGACAGTGAGTCGTAGGGCTGACAGGCAATGTCATGCGAGCGCCTCAGACACTCGTGGGCACACAACACGATGCGGTACATCACCTCGCCGTGAGGCCGGTTGGTGGCGCGACGCAGCCAGGGCAGGTAGAAGTGCAAGGTTCTCGTGTTGAACTTGGCGACGTCCTCTTTCCGCTGCCGGTGACACGTAAGGTACCAAAAATCACAGAGGTCCCGTGCATAGTCAAGACGGTGATCAAAAGTAAAGCCATTTTGACTCCAGGTCTCCGGGTTATCCCATTGGTCACGTCTCTGTGTGAGCGTGTACAGTTTCACCCCCAGGACATTGAAATCGCTTTGGTTGAAGCAGGACTCAAAGGCGATCCCGTCAAACTGTTTGGGTACTGAACGAAGCAGGTTTCTGAGCTCCAGGTCCTCCGTCGCGGGGCCGCCCAAGTTCGCTGTTTCGCTCTCGTCCTCGTCGTCCTCGTCGCGGGAGTGGTTCAGGTTTCTTTCCTCGTAGAGAAGCTGCAGATCAGAAGCAAACGCATTGCCAGCCATGCGAAAGGGTGTTAGTTCGTACAACAACACACTCACCAGAGCGTATGAAGCCGTGTCCTCTACCGGAGAAGCCCTGATCGGCCTTCTAACTACCTTCCAGACTTTCTTAGTGACCTGGACGGGTTGGGGGCTGGAGGTGGTGGCGCTGACCGTGGTGCTCTTCCTGATCCTGGCCGCGGTGAATGAGAAAGTCCTGAAGCCCCGTCGCAAGCAACAGACCTTCTGGCGGAACTACGGTGGTATTGGTGTAAGAGGACAGTCAACAAAGAAACAACAGTAAACACACACCCATTATCCCAACCTTACTCTCCCGTTAATGCGGCACTCATGGCACAACGTCTAGATGACGAGTCAAAGGAAGTGTACCGACAGCTGGGTCTGAAGGATACTCTGACACAAAAGGTACTGTCATGGAGCTCACCACAGACCCAGACCTTGTCACAGCTGCTCAAACGGGCGGCACAGCAACCCCGGAGCCAGGCAGAGCAGGAGGCCTTTGCCCGGGACATGAGAACCCTGTACCAGAAGCTGCAGAGGGGAGAGAAGGAGGAGGAGGAGGAAAAGAAGGAACAGGAGCCTTCTGTCCCTGACCCACCCGCCAGCATGGAGGAGGAGGAGCAACAGCCCTTGGTACCCGTAGACCTGGCCTGGGAGGGCGGTGAAGGCGGCACCCAGGAGATGGTTACCACCCACCGTCTGGCACGGGTGGCGCACTGCCTGGTGTACATACAGGCCGTGCTGCCACAGGGAGACCTGCAGCGGGCCCTGGATCTCTGTTCCGCGTACCTGCGGGCCCAAAGTCAAGGCACCATGAGCTCCTATCCTCTGGCTCTGTATGGGGTGAAGGCGCCCACTCGAGACCTAGACACTTCCCTGGGACAGAAGCCCCCTGTACTGGCGAACGAGGTATATTACACCTCCCTGGCAGTGCTGAACACCACGGTCAACGAGACACTGCGCCGGGAAGTCCAGCCACACCCACAGACCACGGCCTTCTTTCCCTCTGCCAAATACCTCTATCTGCTGTTCCCCACCCTGATGCAGGAACTGTTTCCGGTCACACCAAGGGCAGACGAAGACCTGTTGCTGCAGCTACAGCACCCTGTGCCTCACTGCGACGAAGGTGTTGGTTTTGACCTGTCTGAGCTCCTTCTAAGCGCACTGCTGGAGCGCACACAGGCTGAGCAGCTCTGGATCAATGAGAAGGCTTCATTGTCAGGCACCTCGGGCAAGCGCACCAGGGACGGCGATGACGAGGAGACGGATCCAGAGACCGATCCGGAGACCGATCCAGAGACCGATGATGGTGTGCAGGAAGTAGCACTCAAGAAGCACAGGCTGGCATTGGACGAGGATGCGGACGTGGACTCCGGGTCAGAGTCGGAATCCAGCTCTAGCTCTAGCTCCAGCTCCAGCTCTGATTCCGAGGCTCAGTCAGGTACCACTACTACCCCGGTGGCCCAGAAGGAACAGCAACTGCCCATGATCATCGGGGACGAGGAGGAGGAAACAGAAGAGGAAGAGGACAAGGACAACAAAGAGGACGTGGAAGAAGAGGAGGAAGTAAACGAGAAGGAGGAGCAGCAGCGGCAGAGGAGGCTCAATCGGGGCCGGGTAAAGAGAGTGCACACCAGGCGCAAGAGGGGAAAGAGGCGCGTCAAGGGACACATGGAGTATATCATCTCGCAACTGAAGCGGTTGGATCTGCACCGCAAAGCCATCCTCTTCCGTTGTGTGGGCTGCTATTTGCCCTGCGTGGTACCACGTGCTATATGGCGGGCCAGTGGCAAAAGAAGGCTGTGTGCACTTACCACGTGTGCCAATCTGGGACGCATGCACCCCGAATACTACCGTAGGGTGGCGTCGTCACCGGAGTGGGTCTACACAGAGGAACATCCCTCGCTGGAGGCACAAAACCCCAAGACCGTGCGGGAGTGGTTAACCACGGGCGTGACCCTGACCCTGTCCGAACAAGAGACCTCCTCGTTCCTCTGGCCCTCCGGACGTGTCTCGAGCGATGGGACCCAGCAGTTAATAAAGTTGGGCAGACAGGCACACCTGGACCCACTGGCACAACGCAGTGAATGGGTAGTCTTGCCCAGTGCGGCCGCACTCTCCCCTGAGTCAGGACGCGCTCCCGTTCCAGTGACGTTATTCGCACAAGCCCTCACACAGTCCGCCTCTCCCCATCCCGTGAGCGCTGTGCCCGTGTCCTACCAGCACCAACTCCGACGACTGATCCACCATTACCAGGGCAAGTACACGGGTCTGTCCTTCGAAAGGGCCACCTTTGCCGTCTCCTTCATTCAGTTGGTCTTGCGTGGCTTCCACAACACACTGGGGCAATGGTCCCCGCTGGAGCTCATGGAGAATATGGCGGACCTGCTGTTCCTCACACACTCGTCGCAGGTCTGGACCTTTGCGGAGTTCGAGCGGCTCAGGGACGAGGAAGGACTGAAGCAGCACTCGTCGCGGCTCTGGGACGCCTTGTTGGTGCCGCGCATCGGCAACGAAGCGTCAGACTGGTGGACAGATAGGTCCTGGAACGCCTGGGACGCCTGGCTGCAGGACCCCATCGACCCCAAGAAACAGGACTCACTGGTCCTCCAACTGGACAGACTGATCAGCAGAAAGAACCTTACCCTGCGCTCTGTGTACAGATTGCCCTTTGGAACACCGCCCTCTCGCCTGAACCATGTCTGTCACATGGCGCAGGTGGGCTTCCGCATCTTACAGTTCCTGCTCCGGGCGCCCCAGGACATCTCCCGTGCACAGGAGGCACTGGCTCACGTGCTTAACACCTCCACCTACAACGTCGAGAGGCCCTGGGCTGAGCTGTCCTGGTTGTTGCTACAGAAGAACGGTGCGATACTCGCGACTACGTTTGCGTCCGGTGACGCCAAGACAAAACTAAAGGCCCTGAGTCGAGAGTTAGGGACCCTTTTCCCCTTTGCCACCCCGCGCACGCCTGTCAGTGCCAAGGGACAGGTCTTTCTGAAGAAACACGGGGCCCAGGTAACGTTGGCTGCGTGGGTCACACAGAAGCGCTGGTCCTTTGCCTCCTCGTCTCTGTCACAGCGCATCAGGGAAGCCCTGACTCTCCGACACGCTTACCGCAGCCAAACCGAACTGCTGGTAGAACTAAGCTCTACGACGGAGGAACAGGGTCTGCATTATCTACGCGCACTGGGACAGGAGCCGCAACAGGTGATTACGTCCCGAGAACAACTTGAGGAGGCTCAGCGCCGCACCAGGGCTCTGGTGTTACAGCAGGGACAAAAGGCTCTGTATCAGGAGCGGATGCTACGAGGCTTGCTGCAGGACTCGCCGCAACGGCAAAAACTCAGCTGGATAGACGTGACACAGTCCTATCAGGAGGGTCTGCTGGCGGACCTAAATCAATGGACCGATCCCGAGACACAGATCCACAGGGCCCTGGACTCTCTCACGGTTCTCAACGCCTGGCTGGCCTGGTCCGACAGCAATGCTCACCCTGACCTGCGCACAGAGGTACAGTCCGAGTTACAGAGGGCCGAGGAGCTGTTGCCGGAAGCTGCCCGTAGCCTGGCGCGGTGGCTGCAAGATCACTCACAGCAGGGACAGGACCTCCTGTTCCGACTCCACTTTGCCAAGGAGCAGATCCGTCTGGTGCGCAGTGACGATAGTCGTACCCGCGAACGGGCGCTGCAACTGGCTCGGGATCTCCTAAGACGTCCGCTGGAGCAAAAGAACACAGACGATCACACCCTGACACCCGTGCAGCGTCTGATGCAAAACAGAGAGCAGGAGCAGCAGCAGATGCGCCAGGATCAAGGTCGCGTAGAGGAGCTGGAGAGTCTGGTGCAGACCATGGAGACCTGGTTGCAGATGTGGCGCCAGGATCTGTGGGAGAGCTGGAGCCGGGCCCATGGTGTGAAGGACTTTGTGAAACGAAAGTTCCCTGCATGGGGCATCAACACGGACGCCTGGTCCTACGCGAAACGGCGCAAGGTGCATCAGGAACTGCTGGAGGCGACACAGGCAGTCGTGCGTCTGCGTCAGCGCGTGGAAGCCGAGCAACACGTGGATCTGCCACAACTGCCTGACTATTTCCCGCTGTCTCGCGCACTGAACAGCAACCGTCGTCCCGTGGTAAAGGACATCTCGGATGAGCAAAACGAGGCGTGGCTGAGACAGTTTCAGTGCGATGGACCACGACTGCATCCGTACCTCAGTTGGCGCGAGGACATGCAGCTGTGTGACTTTGACCACGAGCACGGCAGTAGGGACCTGGACCCGTTTTTGGACCCTGCCCGGTCCTATCGTCTGGGACCCCTGAACCGCCGAACCGTTGGTATGCAGCGTTTGAGCGAGTCCCAGAAGAAGATGCACGCCTTTCACGGTGCCTGTCTGCAGCAACTGACCCCGGAGGAGGCTAAGCAGTCGCCGCATGTCGAACGTGTCTGTGTGCAAGAAAGCACCGAGTGTATCAGACATCAGGGCTGGTATCACACCCTTGATTCACAGGACGAGGAGCAGCGACGATACGTGTGTGAGGCGCACCTGTCTCATCTGCCGCACTTTGGCATTCACCGCACCGCAGACATACGACAGCACAGCAAGGTGCCGCCGGAGAGCATGGTGGCCATGCGCATGGACGATGCTCGAGTGGTGTACGATGAGAAGGGGGCACAGGCCTATGTGGACAACGCCTTGGACCACACTCCCTCCCCGTATCTGGTCCTTGTCAAGTGGGAAGAGGGGCACCTGAGACCACACACGATTACAGACTATGACGGCCAGCCCATCGCCGCTATCTGGAGGCGCTGCTGCCATGGGCCCGCGGGATCAGCGTTTACTTACGTGTCTGAGACACCCACGCTGGTACAGATCCGGCCGGGTGACAGGGAGGTGCACTACTTTACGGAGGAGCATGCACCACCCTCTGAGGATGGCTCTGTCTTCAGGGACGTGATCGTAAGGTACAGCCAGCCTGAGCAGGGAGGCTATAGTCTCTTTGCTAGTCTGCTGCGTTCCTCGGGGGGCAGACTGTCACAGCCGGTCCGTCTGTCTACCAGTGTGCAGCAGCGTTCCCAACAGCGTCTGGAGGCCCAACGGACGGTAGCCAAGGAGCATCTGAAGATCCGACGAGAGAACGCGCGCTTGATGCGTCAGGCGAGAGGCCAAGGCGAGCAATTCATGTCCCTCGATGTACAGGAGAACGATCAAGCGGATCTAATGGATATCATGGAGGAGGAGTTCAAGGATAACACCAGTGCACCGGGTCCCGTCCGTAAGGCTGCCACCGCTCCCACCGACGACGGCGATGTGGAGCGGGAGATCCAGCGCATCATGGACAGTAAGAGCGATGACGACGACGACGATGAAGACGAGGTCATGGCAGTGGACAATGGCAACGGGGACGAGGACGACGAGGACGACGAGGAGGACGAGGAAGCACAAGAGACTAGGAGAATGGTGAGCCTTCTGGATGACGCCATCACGCGGGTAGCAACAACGGAGCAGGAGGAGAAGGAGGAGGAGAACGATGAGCTGGACGACTTTATTGTTTTGGACGAGGAAGAGGAAGAGGAAGAGGAAGAAGAGGCGGAAGAAGAGGCGGAAGAGGAGAAGAAGGAGGAGGAAGCGGACGAGGAAGTGGAGGAGGAAGTGGAGGAGGAAGACGAGATCATGGTCAGCACCAGGGCCAAGAGACGTTGGGAGCAGGTCAGCAGCATGCTGCGACACGGTGAGGTCATTGACCCCCACTTTGAGGTCCAGGCCTACACCCGATACATCCTGGAGGCCGTGCGACAACAAATGGAACTGCTGGTGCCAGGACCCGTGGGGTCCTCTACCCCATTCCTGAACGCCACACAGGTGCAACTGAACCTTGACCTATTCAAGGCCTCACTGAGAACATATCTTAGCCACAGTCCTCTGCGTGAGGAGCCTGTGTTTGACGACCTGGTGCGTGTGAGTCCTGGTGATGGCCTGCGCTACTCCGTGACACACCCCGTGGCACAACCCAAACTCCGTAGCATCAGTGTGCGACCGGGAGCACAGTACCGCCTGCTCTCGCCCCGCAGAGGGGAGGATCCATACCTTACCGCCAGCGAGTTTACGGAAAGACGACACGCAGATTCCCGGGATCCTGTAGTGGCCCTTGTGATGGAGACCGGATCCACCGTGCCCTTGTTCCCCATCCGAGTGGCTGTCGCGTGGCACAGCATTCCGCAGAAACTGGTGGAGGAAGGCAAGAACTATGGCGAGTGCAGCCAGTGCCAACAGAGGGCCTGGCCTACACTGGCCGATCCGCCCTCTCTGAGCCCCGTGAAACAGCTGTGTGCTGCGTGCGAGGCCAGGAAGAGATCGGAGCATCGTCGCATGGCGGACTGGGAAGAGGAACTCAGGGGTTTGAGACCAGTGCCCGAAGCCTTCCAGGAGCGCTACTTCCTGCCCGGGTTCACGCCCCGCCAGGTAAGCGAAGACCACTTGTATCAGGCCCTGACTGACCTCCAGCGGTACCCGGGCGACCTGTCCCCCGACCTGGTTAACATGCGCGTCAGTGGCGTAGGGTCACAGGTGGATCCAGACACGACCCATTTGTGGCGAGGTGTGGCAGGGGCTCTGGACACACACACCATGATCTTTGTGACACGCGGTCTCTTTGAGGCGCCCCTGTTACGTTACGGGTTGCACCAAGGGTTGAGGCGAGGGGACCACCGCCTGCTGGACCACAGGGATTTGACTATGGTCACGGCTCACGAGCTGGACCGTCTGCTGGGCTCCAAGTACCAGATGATTGACTGGGCTGCCCTCCAGCTCTCTGTGTCACAGGCCCTGGATCAACTCAAGCGCAATGTGGTGATAGCGCCACACAAGCCCCAGGAAGACCATCTAGAGGAGGAGCTGCAGGAGTGGGAATGGCAAGATGTCACCAGGTTAGACGCGATGGAAAACATGCCAGTAGACGAGAGCATTCCCCTGGCCCTGGCTGTGCCCGACGGTCGCATGCGCTGGTCACGCCACCTGTCCGCGCCGTCGCTGCAACTGAGAATGCGCATCCAGACACAACTGCAACAGCTACACGCGGGGATAGGTCAAAACACACATCTCTTCACCGATGGCACGGCACTGGAACTCATCGAGCGTCTGGTGACCACACAGGCTGCTGGAGCCGGTGGTCTGACCCGCACCGAACAGGACCTGCTCAAGCTAGCACGCTCCTCCGTGCAGCAGGCACAAGACTACATCATGGAGGCCAGGCGTGTCAGTGCCCTCCTGCCCCGTACCCTCAACGACTGGGCGCAGAAACGCTCCCTGTGGCCAGTGGACAATCACGAAGCAGATGAAGTGCAGGAGCTTCTGGACGACACGTTGCAGGTCTTCTTTGCGCTGATGCGACGCTCCAAGGAAGAGACCATGGAAAACGGGTGGCGCCAGAAAGCACTGTCCTATGCCTTGGACTTCCTCGGCAGTTCCAGGCACCAGGCGCGCTTCCAGTGGGCCCTGTCCAAGTATAGCACACAGATAGGTACTCTCATCCGGGGCCTGGAAGCCGAAGCGTCCCAGGTCTCGGAGGTCTCCCGCATGAAAGAAGCGGCGCTCCTGGCTCTGCGCGCACTCCAGACACAGGCTGCCTCTGGCCAGTCACCGGGTGCAGTGGCCATTCAGGACCTAAACGATCGGGTGAGAGAACTACTGGACAAGCAGGGCACACACGCGTCGGCTCTGCTCCTGGACCTCCAGAACCTGTGGCCCGTGCCAGTGGGACAGGCCTCAGAAGCATTGGCCAGAGTCACAGTTACAGACAGCGTGATCCATCAACTGGGTCGCAAGGCACCCGAGGACTCGGCACTGGCCCAAGCCCGGGAGGAGCTCCTATTGGAGGATATCCCAGAGGCACGCACCCGCATGGGAGGCCAGGCCGCCGAACGTTCTGCGCTGGGCTTCATACAGTTCCTGGCCACGCACAGCTTCCAGATACACGATAAGAATCGCATCCAACGAACGGCCAATGTACCCGCCACCAAGGTCTTTCAGGGCCCGGGCGAGGTACTGTTGCACGTGGAAGCGCTGTGGCCGCAATGGGTCGCCTGGGCCAGAACCACACACTTTCAGGACGAGGAGTACAAGACACTGGATCTGACCCAGCAAAAGGATCGGTTTCTCCTCTACAAACGTATGCTACGAAAGAACGTCAGAAACACGCCTCGGCCAGTCGCCAGAGTCTGGATTGATGCCATTGGCTTCTTGGGCCAGCGCATAGAGCATAACGAAGTAGACAAGCTGCGCCGTCTGGTGGGCAGTCCAGTGGAACTGCAGACCTTTGTCTCCTGGCAGCAAAGCGAAAAGTCGTTGGGTCATAACAGAGTCACAACACTGTTCATTCTCGTGGCCTACGAGGCCTTCACCCTTTATCAACGGAGGGAGGATCCCTACCTACCCCACATCCTGGCCCGGAGACCACAGTACTGGGACGCCCTTCATCGCCGCCTGGTGACACAGACACTTCAATTGGTGCGACGCTTTCCCTCCATCAATGGCCTGTGGCGCACCTACATCACGCTTAAGCGCGAGTACCTCTCCGTGGCAAAACAGAAGCGCAAGATCGAGATCGAAGCCGAGTCAGAGGCCAAGGGTGCTGGACCCCTCAAGAAGAGACACATTGGATCGGGCACTCAGGGCCGTCGTGGTGCCAAACGAGACTCCACGACACAGCGGTACCTGAGAGAGGCTGTTATGGGGACAGTCGATCCTTACACGTGTCCTCCGGACCAGACGCTCACCTGGAGACAAGTTTGTCACGCCTTTGCCTGGTTCCAGAGTACTGGTAAGACGCTCGACTTTGCCAGCGAGAGTTCAGCCCTGGTAGGGCTCAGCCGGACCGTGGGAAACAGTCTGGCGCCTCGACTGCTGCGCGCCTCCGCACAGAGAGAAACACATCAGGCGGTGCACGAGTGCTGGGCCGCATACAGTGAATTGGCTCAGCCACGGCTCAGCCAGGAAGCGCAAGAGCAACTACAACAAGAAACCAGGACGGCCCTGGCACGCACACTGCATCAGATCTTTGCTTAAGGAATAAAAAAGAGCTTTACTGCTACTCAGGGGCTACCAGGTTCTTCTCGGCATAAAAGGAACTAAAGTTGCTGGCTTCCTGTGACGGATTGTCATGCAAGACCTTTATTCTTGATCCGTCTGCACACACACACCACCGCAGTCAGGTCGTACCAGCCGCTCTACACTCACAGCATACCTACATCGCTGGCATAGGGCAGTGTCTGCACCTTCTTCCTGTGCTTTCCCTTCCTCCTTTGACTGTGCGTGTCGTCTTCGTCTTCATCATCATCATCATCGTCGGATCGACGTGACCGGGATATCTTTCCCTTCTTCCTCCCCTTGCTGTGTCTCCTGGAACTCTTTTTCCTCTTCTTCTTCTTCTTATCCTTCTTCGTCTTCTTCCTCTTGTCCCGTCCCCGCTTCCTAGACCGGTGACGACCATCGCTATCGGAAGCCGAACCTGAGTCGGAGGCAGAGTCCGAGTCATAATCAGAGGACGAGTCAGAGGAAGATGATTCAGACTCAGAGCCTGAATCGTCCGAGTCATGCTCCGAAATACAGGGAAACTCATTCTCCCCGTCGTCGTCGTCATCGTCATCTGCTTCACCCATCACCAGCCCCGCCTTGCGCTTCTTCTCGCTTCTTGCACGCTCCTCCAGACCACGGACCGTATCGTGGTAGCGCTGAGCCCCCTGGTTCTTGCCCCGAAAGGCCCTGGACTCCTTTGCGCGCTCCTCCCGATGCCTCTCCGCCACAAAATCTCCAAAGCCATCGTCCTCCACCACACCGCCCGTGTACTTGATCTCAAACATAACATCACACGCCGCCTGCACGCTGCCTTTTCCATCCGCGGCTAGCGCACGCAACAGTGCCACCAGATCCAGCAAGGGCACAAAATTCCTCCATACGTGACCCGCCCGCTCGGGTTCAGTGATGGCCTTGACCCTAACCCGAAAGACATCTGTACTTCCCATCAGACAACAGGCTAGCTTGGTGTAGGTGTCAAGCGAGTCGTTCCAGGTTCCACCCGACGGATCCAGAAGGTCCATGATTGTGTTTGCCGCCTGTCGGGCCTCGTCGTGATTGCCCAGGGCCTGTTTCGGGATCAGAGTCTTGCCGTACATCAGCGTGGAATCAAAGGCCTGGCGATACTTCTGCTTCAAAAGGCCGGCTCCCGAGAAGGCACACACCTCCCTCGAGAGCACATCCTTTTCATCGTCCTCGTCCTCCTCGGCCTCCATGTCCACCAGACCCTTTCCCGCGCTCTTGCTCTTTGCCTCCCTCTTGGCTTGCTTTAGACGCTGGGCCTCCAACTTCTTTTCCTTCTTGGCCTTCTCCTTCTTCTCCAGAATCTTGAGGGCGGTCCTCATCGAGTTCTGTTGCACCAAGGGCTCCCCGACGCTGACTGGCTTGGGTTTGGGCTTGGGCTTGGGGGGAGCCGCAGCCTTGGCCTTTCGCGCCGCCTTCTCCTTGCTGCGTACTAGCAAGGTAGTGTGCGTACGGGGCGCCAGAGTCAGGGGCAGCTGTTCGGGATCACGCAAAGAGGCGTTAATGGCCTTGGTAGCCAGACCCTTGAACTTGGAAAACAGCTTGAGTCCCGGGAAATAGCGATAGGTCTCTAGACAGGTCAGCAGTTTCTGGTACGTGTCCTCGTCTTCTGCCTTGAGTTTCTTGTGCTTCAGCTTGTCCCTGATCTGCCCCTCCAGGCTATGAAACACAGATAGGTCCACCAGCACCTCTGCGTTCCGCTGGTTCTCCAGTTCGACCCGCCACAGCACCAGGGGCACCAATCCCTTTTCCTCAAAGTACTCTGGTGGGTACTTCTCATTCATCGGCTCGTCCAACTGAAACGCCACCATGGCAGTCCATTCTGACTGGTCAGCCTGGGGCTTTAGGGTCTGAGTGCGACACAAAAACACCTGATCCCTAGCCACCAGGTCCTGCAGTGAGAGGGACTTGCGTTTCGACCAGCTCAGACTGGGAAACATGGGCTTCTTCTCCCCCCAGATGGAGCAGTCCACAACCATGTTACAGGCAGGCTGTTCCACGTCACGAACAGAGTACAGCAACACCTCCCTCTGGTCCTTGGACTCCATGTCTTTCTGCTTCATGACAAAGACATTCTTGGTGGTCACAGCCACTGGAGTAACGGCACTGTCACGCGGAATAACCAGACCCTCACATAGATCCACCTGTGCACTGCCATGGCCATCGTCCGTCGGCGGATGGGCCTTGAAGAAGTCATCCAGTTTGTCCTTCATTAGACGGGTCTCAGACGTCGAGGGTGGCGGTGGTGGTGGAGCCTCGCCCTTCTTCGTTTCCTTGGGTTTCTCCTTGGGGTTCTCTTTGGGCCTTTCCTTGGGCTTCTCCTTGGGCTTCTCGGTGGAGCCCATCTCGCCCAGGGATCGTGGTTTCGAATGTGCAATCGCCTTGGTGCCTGGGGCCTGTGTCTTCACAGAGTCCGGGGCCGCCTTCATCATTTGTAGACGAGCCTCCTGCGCCGACTTCCTCATCTCACTCAACGCCGGGGGTTTCCTCTTGTCTCCTGACTCCCCGCCACGGCCATCCCCCTTCTTCCTCTTCTTTTTCATCAACTGAGGTCGACTCGTTGCCGGGTCTTCGTCGTCGTCGTCGTCATCATCATCGTCATCACCGTCGTCGTCGTCCATGATGCGTTTCCGAGAAGTAGGGCGTTCATCCTCGTAATCATCCGCGTCCGCCTCTGACTCCTCCGGCGTGGCCTCTTCCCCGTCCTCTTCCTCCTCATCTTCTCCCTTCCCATCGTCCTCCACCAGAGCCTTACTCTTGGTCACAGGGGTCTCCACGCCCCATCCGTCACTTCCATCATCATCGTCACTGGAGTAGTTCATGCTGCAATCGTGGCCCCCTTTAGTCGTTGCACCACAAGCAACAATCACTAACCCACCTGCTCTTCTTCAATACGTTTGACCACGGTTGTCAATACGTAGGCACTATGGAATTATGGGGTCTCTCGAACCGTCCCGCACACCCACGTTTTCCCCCCGCAGATACAAATGCATATTCCACTATTCTCAGACCAACTGCTGTCTAAACGCGGCCCCACACCGTACCTCAGCAGGTGAGGTCGCGTTGCTCGGTCGTACGTGTTGTGTGGCACGTGCACGACGGGGTTCATAATCCCAAAGAGGGGGGAGAGAGCGCCATGTCACAGAACGGTGTGAAGCGACCACACCAGGACGGTGTAAGGGAATGGCCCATGGTGCCACTGGAATGCAAGGTACTCATCCGCCCTTCTGAACTGTTGATCACACGAACCTGGGATTTTTCGCATGAGGCCGGCTCGCGCAAGGCCTGGGAGCGACAGGGTGATGAGGACGACAACGACGAGGAGGACGACGACGACGAAATGTTGTATTTTGAGACCGACGTGGAGTTGTGCGAACTCATGGAAGTCACTCTGGATCGAATGGGACTGTCTTCCTTTTGCCACGAACACAAGAAGCCCCTGTTTGTGCCCAGGGGTCTCATGCACCTGACCATAAAGAGAGGGGAGCGAGAACGGCGCCATTTCCTGGGCACCCCGTCACAGGCCCGACAAGCCTTGATGTGGTGTCTGTGTTGCATGCGGGGCGGCATTAGTAGTCGGGAACGGGTCTTCAACGCCTCATCGCTCTGGAACCGATTGCCGGATCTGCTGCAGCGCGATCTCCTTTTTAGCATGTCGACTGCCATGCAGAGAGAGCTCATACCGCTGTCGCGAACGTTCAAGAACAGTCTGGGCGAGTGCATGGTCCCCCTGATGCCCGTGGGGCTGGCCTCTCCCGTGGAAGCAGACACGAACCTGCAGCAGGAGGCCACGCGCCGAAACTGCCACCGGGACCGGGTCTGCGACAACTCTGAGTTCCTGGGCTTTTATCTGGTGATCTCTGCCTGGGTGATCTCGAATCTCTACGAGGCCCATAACGAGTTCCTGCACCTCATATGCATCTTCCGCGAGGTCCTGACCCAGGAGCAGATCCAGTTCCCCAGCACAGATCAGTTGTTTCCTCCCGGCGACCTGCCGCTGTGCTTGACCAAGCGCGCCCAGAGGATCGAGTCCAGTCTGGACAAGTGGCGATCCATTCTGCATACGCATCTGGTGGACATGGTGCGTGTGCTAAGGGGACAAACGGCCCAGGCACAGGCGGAGACCACGCGAGTGCTCTTCCACTTGCTGGGACAATTCGAGAGCCACTATGTGATGCACAGAGGCCATCTCAGGTCCCTGAGGCAAAAACCGGACCGTCACAAGGGCCGGGGTAGCCTTGTCCTGCGTTCATACGAAGCCGTGTACAGCGTCCAGGAGTTGATACCACGACTCATGCAGGTGTCCAGTACCTTTGTGGCAGAGCTGGCCCGTGTGCATAGTCGCATGCAAACACATCCCTTGGAGTTTGAGGACGCACAAAGCCTGGTCATCCATGGCACCTTGCCCTGGGAGTTTGTGTCAACCGTGTCGGCTTTAATGGGGAGTACGTGGAAGAAGACGCACATACGAGCGGCCTTGCCGTTCTACTCCAAGGAGGATCAAGTCTGGTGCACGGCCGCCGTAGTGACTCACTGGCCCTTCTTCCTGCTGGTGGCAGCAGTCAAGTGGTACCAGTCCTTTGACGCGGAGCAGGGTCAGGAGGTACAGGGTGTGAGTGCCTACAGTCCGGTACTGCTGCAGGTTCAGGCCCTCTTTACGGCTCGGGGTAAAGAAGAAGTCAAGACAGCGGCGCAGCTGCTCTGCCCCCAGTCAGCAGACGTGATTGACGTTAGGAACCTGCAGATCAGTCTGGAGTCCAAGGACGTCACCCTCTTCCTGGCCTCACTGGGCAACATGCATATCTATGGCCCCAACATTGCCCGTCTGACGCGTTTCAGGCACTCCACTGAGGCTTTGTATCGTCGCCACAAGACTGCCATTGAGAGGCTGCTGGGACTATCCGAACCAGAAGCCGGGCTCAAGCTGGTGAAGGATCTCTGCCAGATGCTGGACCCCGGGGAGGATCCAGTCTTTGACCAATCGTCTCACCAACTGCATGCATACTATAGGGACGATAAGGTCCTGCGGTTCTGTCTGCTGAGCGAGGCCCTACCCATTGTCACACACGAAAAGATAGATAGTCATGGTTCAGCTTTATTGTGGGAGGCCTTGCACTTGGTGAAAGACTGGCTCAAGGACGAGAGTAAGCTGGTCGTCTCCCAGCGATTGAGGGACGACGCAGCACAGTTGCCTGTGATGCCCCAGGCCCAGTTGAGTCAGCCCTTCCCCAGTGGCACGCCGGTGGCAACGCCCCATGGCTTTCCACCGACTAGGGTGGCACGTCCCTCGACGAAACCTGGCGCTGGAGCAAGGGACCTGATGGTGGGGAGGGCAGGGGCGACAGATCTGGCTCGGCATCTGGGTCTTCATCCTGGGGGTCTGGGCTCGAACTCACTGGTACCCAGTCCGTATGTGGGTCCTTATCAGTAGCCCCGCCACCATCGCTCTTCTCCTCTTCGAGCTCAGGCACGGCCTCGTCGCCTAGCTCCTGCTCTTGTTTTGCTGCCTGTTTGCGATAGGCTTCTGCTCGCTTTGATTCTTCCATAAACTCCTTTTGCACCAACAAGTAGTACAGCTCACTGCGCCAGACCTTTTTCTCTGGATCGCGCTCCCTCTCCGACAGTTTCTTGGCAGCGGGGTCAGACAGTAGATGGCGCTCGGCAAAGTAGTTGAAGCCCAGCTTGAGAACCTCGTTAAAGCCTTGCACCACGTCATTCAGGAGCATCGTCACTGCCACGGGGACACTCTGTGTGGACTGATGCGCGTAATAGGCACACGTACGGGCCAGCGAGTAGTGGGGCGCATGGTCCGCTGTGTCTGTGCCCTTGATTTCCTTCCACTTCTCGAGACTTACGGCCTCACACAGCTCCTGTAGCACCTTCTGCAGTGCTGCGTACTTCTCCCGCACGGCCGGTCCAGCCTTGGGGTGCACGGACTCCAGCTTCTCCTCGTACAGACTCTGTCCCAACAACTGGGCCAGCTGAGCACAGTGCCGAGGAGGCACCAACAGGTTCGAGTCTGCGCCCACCAGCAGTCCTGCGTATGCCGTGTATGTGGCCTGGATCTGACCCTTCACCGCCTGGTCCCAGTAACGCCAGGCATGGAAGAGCTTCTGCAGATTAGAGATCAGATCACGTGTGCCCGGATCACACACCACAAAGAGAGCACCGGCGTTCTCCAGATTGGTGTACATGTTGTCCGAGAGGGCGGCAGGGCGTTTGCGCTGTCTCCAGGCACTGGTGCTATGGGGCACGGACAGAACACTCTGGTTATGCTGGAAACTCTGGTCCTTCTGCGGAAGCCCAAAGGTCCAGGCCTCGTGATACTCGCTGAGGTTCAGCGTGAGGTCATGCTGCTTGTTGCGCTCGGCCAGTTCGGGATGCATCAGCAGAAAGGCCAGCCAGGCCTTGAGCTCCAGACTGGGCGTCATCAGGAGGTCGCGCTCCTCTTCCGTGCGCGCCACGGCCAGCACGCTGTGGTAGGACCCGTCCTGGGCATCGTTGTCCACCTGGATCTTTTGTATCTCGATGACGGAGGACAAGGTAAAGGGGAGTTGTGACAGGAGGTCCCACAGGCGAAAGCCCTGGCCCGTGAAAGCCACCTTGTAGTGTTTCAGCCAGTCATACACGAGTCGGGGCAGTTCGTCCAGGAGCATCAGGTTCTTCCGCTCTTCGTCCGTGCACAGTCGCTGCCAGGGAGCCTCCTTGTCCGTCCTCTGGTCCACTGGCGTGCGAAACCACAGGTAGTTCTGCACCGCCACGTTTAGCAGTCGAGAGAACAGCTCAGAGTCCATGGACAAGTCCGGGCTCAGCCTTTGCTGCATCTTGCTGTACACACGCTTGCGCCGCTCCGAGAAGCTCCGCTCCAGGTCCTCGACGTCCAGACCCAGCTTCCGGGCCAGAGCGCGCCAGGACTCCTCCTCCTCCTCCTCCTTCTCCTCGTCATCATCCTCGGGTGATGTGATCAGCGGTTCCTTGGGCGTGTGCGGGGAGGACGGTGCCTCGGGAATGTGGATCTCAGCGGTATCCCGTGCTAGCATCAACTCGCGCACCATCTGGGTAGCCTCAAAGCTCATTCTCTCGTTCAAATACGACATCAATCAAAGCGTCAAAAACTGTATTATGTACTAAGCTCTGGTTTACGTGGACCGTGCCTCTAGGCATCATCAGCGTCGGCGTCATCGGCGTCATCGGCGTCCTCAGCCCCCATCTCCTCCTCGTCAATCGTCTCTAGCTCCTCGGCCCGGTGGAGCTCCTCCTCTGTGGGTCTGCGCACCAAAGGCGAGTCCAGTATGGCCTGCAGTTCCTCGTCGGATTTGTCCTTGAAGCGCTGGTTGAGGGCGCGGAATTTGCTGAGGCGCGTTTTGCGTTCCTGCTCCTCCTTCTGTGACAGACGATAGGCCAGCTGTCGATCAAAGAGCGTGGGGCCCTCATCAAACATGTAGGCAGCCCACTTGAGATCATTCAGACTCAGGGACAGGGATCGACCACTGCGCTTGAGGGCGGCACTCTCCGTGTGCTCGGCACGGGACGAGGACCCAACAGCCGCGCGCCACACAATGTGCTGCACCATCTGCTGTACGGCGTTGCTGAGCATGCGTTGAGCATTGGCGCTGATGTTGAAGCCGTGGCTGTATCCGACGGGCTTGGCCTTGCGGTTGACCTTACCCGTCTGGGGATCCACGGGGTAGCGAGGTCTCTTCATAAAGTCAGGATCCACCTCCGTGCCATCAGAGACAATCTCATCGCGTCTGGAGTGCAAGGAGCGTCGAAAGGGAGCCAGGCCCATCACACCAGTGTTGTATTCCTGCTGATGTGCGTTGATGAGCAGGGAGGTGGGTGCCATCTTGACATTGGTGGGCACCGGCTTCAGGTAGCGAAGTCGACGATTGAGGGTGGAGACATACTGTCGCAGGGCTTGGGTACGGGAAAGCTTCTTGTCAATGCGGTCCTTCTTGCCCTTGCCTCCCTTCTTCTTTTTCTTCTTGGTCGTCTGCTCCAGCACCTGTTCAACCTGGTCCTGGGCTGCCTGGAGGGCCTGGGCCCGCTTCGCCTTCTTGGCGAGCAGCGGGGCCTGTATCTCTTGGATCTCCTTCTCGTCCTTCTTGCTGTGCTTGACAGCGAGTTTGACCTGGGTGACTTTGACGGGACCCGTGACGGGACCAGAGGACGGTTTGTGGGTGGAACGAGGCATGACGACTCTCTGTAACAGGAAGGGGAACTCGTGTGGTTGTTGCTCTTAGCGAAAGGGTGAGTTAAGGGGACCTGGACGCACTGGCATGTGTACCCTGCGCCTGCACGTACACGGAGATCGCTCCCTCGCCACCGCCCCGCCACCCCACCACACCAACGCAGTGAAGTCGCGATTGAAAAAGGGTCCTCGCCTACTGTCAAGACTTAGCGGTACGTGTCCAGAATACGACCCCCCCTAGCAGAAAATTTTTTTTGAAAAAATCTGAGTTTTTTCGAAGGGGTCAAAAAAGGTCATTTCGTCTTTCAAAAATAGGGGTTGTATTTTTGGGTCCTTGCCCTCCAAGGTCCACTCAAAAATAATTCCACATTTCCAGTGAAGTCGCGTTTGTCACCCCACAAGTACAGGCATTAAATTGATTTTATGAAGTCGCAATCAAACAAAAGGGTCCTCGCCTACTGCCACGACTTAGCGGTCCGTGTCCAGAATACGACCCCCCCGAGCAGAAAAATTTTTTTGAAAAAATCTGAGTTTTTTCGAAGGGGTCAAAAAAGGTCATTTCGTCTTTCAAAAACAGGGGTTGTATTTTTGGCCCTCGACCCCCAAAGTCCACTCAAAAGTAATTCCACATTTCAAGGAATCCGCGTTGCGCACACTCATGCCCTGGAGTGTTTTCTCGGGACGAGGAGTGGCACGGGCCAGGAGCACAGTGTCTGTGTGTGTCGTTAAGGCTTCTGGCCCTTACTACCCCGACTTTGCCTCTCTCCCAGAAAAACACTCCAGGGGCAAGGCCTGCGCAACGCGGACTCCCGACTCAGGATGGGGTCTGTGGAGGGCGGAGGGAACGGAGGCGGAAGGGGAAGGTCACGCACACAGGGTCGGCACCCGTGCAGACAAACACACCCTGCTGTTACCACGCCCGTCTCTCTCTTCAACGCCTGGCACTGTTCCCAAAAAACACTCCAGGGGCAAGGCATGCGCAACGCGGACTCTTGGAAATGTGGAATTAATTTTGAGTGGACCTCGGAGGTAGAGGACCCAAAAATACAACCCCCATTTTTGAAAGACGAAATGACCTTTTTTGACCCCTTCGAAAAAACTCAGATTTTTTCAAAAAAATTTTTCTGCTAGGGGGGGTCGTATTCTGGACACGTACCGCTAAGTCTTGACAGTAGGCGAGGATCTTTTTGTCTAATCGCGGCCGCCCAGCGTTGGTCGGAACTTGTGGGGTGGGGCAAGGGTTGTGAAGAACGCGACTTCACTGGAAATGTGGAATTAATTTTGAGTGGACCTCGGAGGGTCGAGGGCCAAAAATACAACCCCTATTTTTGAAAGACGAAATGACCTTTTTTGACCCCTTCGAAAAAACTCAGATTTTTTCAAAAAAATTTTTCTGCTAGGGGGGGTCGTATTCTGGACACGGACCGCTAAGTCTTGACAGTAGGCGAGGACCCTTTTGTCTAATTGCGGCTTCACTGCGTGGGTCAAAACAGGGTGTCCAGAGTGGGGAGTTCCACCTTACCCACTGGCTCGTCTTCAGGGACTGGTGTGTGTTTCTTCTTGGCAGGGCGCGTCTTGGGCGGTGGGGGGGCCAGCACCGGTGGCTTCTTGGGCTCACCCTGCAACAGGCGCATGGTGCCAGGTCTCAGGCCGCGGGAAGAGGCAGTGTCCACACGAACGACGCCCGTGCTACTGCTGGCACCATCACCCTGACCCTTGTCGTTCCCCACCGCCTGCTGTGCGACGAGACTCTTTCTGTTTGCAGAGACCGTGGGCAGATCCTTCAAGTAGGTGACTGCATGGGCTTGGGCGTCGTGCGCCGCATCCATGGTGAGAAAGTCCTTCAAGCGCGCTTTTACCTGTGGGTCCGCCCTATGGTCCAGGCTAATGTCCTGATTCAAGGAATTGGTGCCTTTGTTGTCCTTGGCAATGGACCCGTACATCTCCCGCATACTATCGGCCATCTGGGCATGCTGTCCCAGGGGCGTAAACTTGGAATGGGCCGTGTTCTTTTCAAACTCATGAAAGTTGGGAGCCTGGAAGGCCTGGGCCATGGTCTTGTTCACCGAGTCCATAACGTTCTGTAACCGCATCATGGTCTCTGCCTGGTGCGAACTAGAGAGGGCCGACTTAATCTGGGAGGAATAGTCCCTCAGAACGGACCGATCTTTCTCCACACGTATCAGATCCGCCATCAAAGCACTCATCTGAGCCTCCAGGTAATCCTTGTCGGACTTCACGACCTGGGGATCGTGTATGGCCTGGCGGTACTCATGCAACTCCGAGGCAATCGCCCTCTCCCGTGCCACATTCTTCTGAATGTCCTTTTCCAGCTTTGTCAGCAACTTATCCAGCTCCTTCTCATTCTTCCTAAACTTCTTCCCCAGCTCCTTGGTCTCAGTAGGTGTAAAGTTGCGTTGTACGTCTTCGCCATAGAACTTTAACTGTGCCTTCCGCTCCTCACTCCACTCTTCTCTCTGGCTCTCCTCTTTTTCTTCCTCTTCCTCTCTGTCCTCTTCGTCCTCTCCCCGACCTAACCACCGCTTCTCTGGCCCGCTTGCGGCCTCGTCGTCCCCTGAGTGTGGGGAGCGGTGGTTCCGGTTCCGGTATCGACTGTTCCGTCCCACCACCACCGTTCCCCCCATCCAAGGGCACATACGGGTAAACCAGCTCATCCCGACCAGGTAACTGTTGCTGCAAGAACCGTATCACACGACACACACGTGTTCGCGCTTCCTCTGTGGTGCTTTGTTCCAAAAGAACCTGATAGCTGAGAATCAAGGCGGTCAACGTGTCCTCCACATCAGTGGAAAAAATCACAGCAGGAACATCCATGGCAGCAGCGCAGATTGTTGGATCAATGTCAGCACCACCGCCTCCTCCTCCCTGGGACCGCACGTTTGCCGGACGGGCCAATTCAATCACCCTGCAAGAACTGCGCCTCTCCTGCTCGGGTAACAGTCAAGTGCGCTTCTACAACAAGCAAGGCGAACTAGAGGATTTCCAGCCCACAGAAGCCTCCCTGGCCATACACGTGGACGATGACGATGACGAGGAGGGACCCCTGCCTCTTCCCCTGTCCCTGCCCCTGCCTCCCGTCGTCGTAACGATCCCTCCCCCGTCCACCCCTGCCCCCTCTACCCCTCCCACTCTACCCCTGTGTTTCTGTACGGAGCGTTGTTGGACGTTTCGCAGTTCTGCCAAGTATCTGGGCGGTGTACTCGGGGCTCTGGCCGCGGTGATCTTAGTACTCGTTTTATTATGACTTCCTATCCCCTTTCCCCTCTAAACATGCATCAAGTCCAGGCGCAGGGTCATGTCGTCCAGTGTCAGTACGGGGTCAATCCAGATGAGAGGTTTCAACAGGGCGGCCAGCTCTTCCACACGAAACTCAGTAAACGGTCCGCCATAAAGCGCCACCCCGTACATCTTGTCTCGACCCACTTGCACCATGTAGTCATCGCCACAGTACCGATACACCCGGGGCGCCAAATAGGCCATGTAGTGACCCATAACCTCTCTGCCCTGAGCCGTCACTGTACGGTCCATGGTGTCGCAGGCACTGTTAACGCTAGGTGTGGCCAGCTCCCTAAAGGCCTTCTCGTGTTCCGGGGTGCGCAACTCCTTGAGCAGTTCCAGAGGGTCCTGTTGTTTGTCCCATTGTTTTCTCGAGGACAGGCGGGTGCATAGTTTCTGCTCCTGTTTCTGAGCACCCGAGGCCAAACCAACAGTCAGCTCCAGTCGGCGTCCCTTTACACTCCAGTCCTGCACCTTGAACGCCGGCACCAGCTTGAAGAGGCCCTCAAAGAGGAACACAGGAATCTCACTCTTGCCACACATCCACACCAGGACATAGCGCTGCTCGTCTGCCCGGTCCGGGACCTTGAGTGCCACGTCTGCCTCCGAGTGAAAAGCGCCGCCCAGAAGCCGGTGTAGGCCGTGGCTGAGTGTAGTCAAGGCCTCCTTGATTTCGCTGGGAATGCCGACCTGGGACAGGCCGTGTAGCGGTGGTTTCTGTGTCGCCAGAGAAATGAAGGTGTTGCGCTGCACTTGATAGGGTCTCAGAGGAGACTCCTGACGCCTCTCCCGTTCTCGACTGCGGCTACGGCTACGGCTACGGCTGCGACTGCGACTACGACTGCGGCCGCGGGAACGGCGTGGAGGTGAAAGCTCTCTGTTTCTATGAGAGCCAAAGAGCGCCCGCGACAAACTGGTGCGGGAGTCCATGAAGACAAGAGGAAAGGGGTCCCTGGTCGCGGTATGTAACGCCACTGTCTCTTATGGTACGCATAGCAAAACGCGGCTGCTCTGTATAGGAGAGACGGTCCGTACTCTTTCCCCGTGCCCATGGAGTTCCCCAGGATGTCGTATTTTGTGTGCCTGTGTCGCAAAGACGGCACCATGGATCCCAAGCACACCAAGATCACGGCCATGGAAGTGGGTGTCTTTCTCACGAGTCTGAATCTTAATCCGCTACAGCGACCGGTGGCTGCGCTGGGACCTTTTATTTACTACGCCTCTCGAATCAAAAACGAGTGGGAGCGCGTCCGGCGTTTTGACCGTCGCCTGGCCTTTGGCTATGCCTTGAAACGACTGTGTCCCGGACTCATATTGTTTGTGAACCAGGCAGAGAACACAGCGCCAGTCGAAGAGAATATAGGGTGTATGGATCGAGTCTTGGACTCGCTGAGGGGCGAGATCTACAGCATCAAAACCCAGCCCCAAAGGAGCATGCGCAACACGGACGTCATCTACTTGGATATGGGGTCAACACCGCGTCCCCCGTAGCTTCTGATACACCGGTGCGTGTAGCGATTCCGGGACGTGTCCTGGACAGGACCTCCATCGCGAAAGGGCAGTACTGTGGCAGACGTGCCCGACTGTGGAGTGCCGGACAAAAGACGTGTGTGCACCTCGGTCTTGACCTCCCAGAGGGGGTTCAAGGGAGTCAAGGTGGCCTGTGGTACTCCGCACACCCTCACCTCCTTCAGCAAGGAGAGACTAGCCAGACGCTGTCTAAGACTTTCGTCCTCCTGTAGCACCTGGGCGTCCCCGTAAAAATAAAGATACTCCAGGCCACTGAACTCCATTAGCGTGTCACACACTCGTCTCAGAGCCTGTCTCTCCATCGAGGTCTCCATCCAGTTCTTGGTGTATAGATGCAGACAGCGCAACTGGTGTGCCTGGTCCGGGGCGCCTGCCATCAGGGCCGGGAGGGTGGTGGCGTCCACTGGAAAGGCCAGGCTGAGATCCAATGTGTCGAGGCCACGACTGCTAGCACCGGAGGCATTAACCACGGTCGTGAGAGCCTCGCTGGTCAACAGGCCCTGCCAGGTCAGGTTGTGGAGCTGGGTCCAGGAGGCAGCGGCCTTTTTCATCAAGGGTGTCAGGGTGGCGCTGTGGCACTGGCGCGTGTCCAGACGCACGTGTTGTGCTTCGCCCTTCTTCTCATAGGAGAACAAGGGTTTGGAGGCGTCCCAGCGCACCAGCGCTCGATAGCTAGGGGACGCGTGGTCGATGCATAACCAGTCGTTTTCAAGGGGAAGAGCAGAGGTGTGTTTTATTTGATCCCAGGCCCTCTGCGCCAGACCCCTCTGTGTCTCGTAGAGATCCATTACAAACAGAAAAGGGTCTGTGTCACGGGAGCCTAACTACCCAACGCTATTACATTGCTTCGTCGTCGCCTGGCTCTTCCTCCTCTGGCTCCTTCTTCTTGGCCTTCTTTTTCGCCTTCTTTTCCTTCTGGGGCGGTGGTGCCTCCGGTTCTTCCGCCTCCTCTGCTTCCATCTGTTTGTCCCTGTACTCTTTGCGCCTCTTGGCGACCCAGGACGAGGGAAAGGGGTACAGTGGGCGGTCCCCACACACAATGGGGCGACCCAGGGCGTTCAGTGCTCGCTGTACCTGGGCACGAGCCACGGTAAACTTATTGCTGGCTTGGGCTTGGTGGACACTGGCTTTCAGCAGGATGTAGGTGCAAAAGTCATGCAGCGTGGCCACAAAGATGGCTTCCTTGCGCCCCACCTTGCCTCCGAACGCAGCCTTGGCTATACGCTTGCCCGTTCTAGCAGAACAGTGAAAACGCACCGTCCCCGACTCGGAGGAGGTGAGTCTCTTTCTACGAAGGGCAACTCCCTTAGGGTGGTGTCGATCTTCTTTCTTTTGCCCAACAGGGGCTTCGGGACTGGTTCTAGTACGGACCATGCGGGCGGTGAGTGTACGGAGGAAAGGGCGTCAGTGGCAGACAGCGGCGACAAGCTCAACGGCGGCAGGATCTCTCGGGTGGAGTAATCAACCAGAAAGGAGTTACGTAAGGGGCTGCGGGACTCCTCTATCCGTACGTGCTCAATGTTATGAAGTGTCCGCAGCACCTCGGCCCGGTTCCGCAGGTGACCACACAGTAGCTCTCTTATGACGTGGACGCCATCCAGAAAGGCATTCAGTGGTGCAGAGAGACACTGGAACAACTGTGCCTCGCTCTCCAGGAAGGCGCGGGCCTCTGCCCTTATCTCGGCCTCCCCCAACTCACACTCATTCAGGTCCCGGGCCCTCCCAATCATCTGGCGGGCCCAGGCCGAGGTGCGGTGCTCCTGCAGCATGGTTCCCACCGGATCCAGGTCACAACGGGTGCTGACCCACTGACGGCGACCCTGCGTCCAGGCCCGACTCAGATCACAGGGTAACACGACCCAGTCAAACTCCTCGTGCACTTTCCATACTTCCTGCAACACCAGGGACTCCTGCAGATCCACCGGATCATTGACCGTGTCCGCGGCAAAGCGCGTTACCGCCACGTGTGCAAAGGAGAGTGTGCCCATGGAGGTGTAGGACCCCAGCAACGACAGACAACCAGCGAAACACGTCATAAGGGTACCCTCGTTCCAGCTACGTGTCCGATAAAAGGGTGTGTGTGGTAAACAAACGATGCGCAGAAGCATGAGCTGTGAGGACAGCACCGCGCGTACAGGGACCAGTGCATTTAGCTCTCCCTTGTGTTCCTGGGGATCTACGCGTGCGAGGGTGGCCACGATCTGGCGCACCAGGACCTCGGGGAGTTGTCTCAGACCCCGTCGCAGCTCCTGCAGGTCAGGGTACCACAGACGCAGCGCCAGGGGTGGCTCTTCCGGCTCTGGCCCCGGGGCTCTCATAAAGCGGCTTCACACAAGAAAGAAGAGAGGGTGTCACGGTCTTTTAATGAGAAGTCAAACATAAACGTTCCTAGATCTCCAGCGCTCTCTTGTGGTTGAGAAGCCCTTGGTCTTCCTCTTGCAGCTCCTGCAAACGTCTCCATGCCGCACGGCGCTCTGTGTCTCTCAAAAGCTCGCGTTGCCGTTCACTGTGCGCTACCTCGTCTACCGCCCACTCCTCTATTGCCCTATTAATGATCTTGATCTTGGTTTGGTCCTCCAGTTTTCTGGTGCGTCCTCCAATGAAGAGAGGCCTCTTGGGTTCCTCCCGGTGCCCCTCTCGCAGGTCTGCCATGACGCTGGGTCGAAGTGTTAGCACCAGCGCCAGCGTGCGCTCCTGGCGGTACTTGTACGCAATGAGGTAGAAGCCCAGACCAAAGACCGTGAAGTAAACGAGGATGCTCAACACCAGTGTCTCGTGTCGCTCGTTGAAGGCGCGCAGCGAGAGAATACACACGTCTATGAGTAGCATGGCTACCGTAGACAGGATGGGTACCACAGCAGTCACCGCAGACGCCGTGGCCATCAGGTTGTTGTACTCGAGGTCCTTGCGTTTCAGGGCACGGTCGCTGATCTGCGGCTTCTCAATCAGGACCTGATCCGGAGAGGGGTTCTCATCGGCCTCCAGCTCGTCAAAGGTGTAGATGATATGGGCCAGGTCGTGGGAGGCCCGAAGGTTAAAGGCATGCAGAGAGACGTACAGCAACGGAAGACCCAGGGAGATGAGGACCGCTCCCGCCACAAAGGCATCAGAAGTGGTGTCACCCAGTGTGTCTGTGATGAGAACGGCCAACGCGCCAGAGAGGTTCATGGAGACGGCCAGGACGACCAGAAAGATGTAGATGTTCAGATCGTGTCCGCCCCGACAACAACCGCCCGTGAACAAGGGCGGATAGGCACCCGTGTCCACCACAGTGACATCATCGAATAAACTAGAAGGGACCCCTTTCCACTGGTCGGCGTAAATGTCTGTATGAGAGTTAAAAGGATCAGAGCTCCTGCCTCCCTGCTGTTGCCATGACCTTACTCTCGAGGGTGGCTCCGAGAAGGTCAAAACCGCTTTCAAGGAATGCTTGGGACTCTTAGTGTCAAGGGCCAAGTCCGACACCTCGCTGTCACTGTCGCTCTCGCTTCCGCTACTGTCATCACCCAGTGAACGACGCATCACGGCTCGGTCTGAGGAAGATTCTTGCCCCTACTGTATACAAAACGACTGACAAATTCATTTGCATGACACTGTCGGGCCCAGTACACACCCATCATCAGGGTCAGGACCAGGTCGTCCTTGCTGGACCCATCGCTAGTTTTGCCCGTGAGATATGCCTTGCTTCGTTGTGTCACCTGGTCTTTGGGCGTGCGCAACTCAATGTGGAAGTTGTGCAGCTGCTGGATCAACAACCCTCGACTTTGGGATGGATTCTCACCCACAACGTGATGGTCAAAGTGGATAAGACGCATCTGCAGCATGGTGCGCACCATGATCATGGAGTTCTGCTTCATGCTATGATCGGTTAGTGTTCCTTCTATTATACGCTGTCCTGCTGGAGTCTTGTGCATGCCGCGCGCAAAGCCTACTACGTTGGAGCGGGGTGCGTTCCTCAGGCATTTGTCCCAGCTATTGAACTGGTCGGAGAGGTGGTTAGGTTTGAACCAGTCACCATTCCCCTCCACCAACAGCACCACCACGGATGATGAGAAACGGGTCTGACTGCGCAGGGCCTTGAAATGACCAAACAGCATGCGATTCACTGCATCGAGATCATTGCCGGTGTAAGCGTCCAGGCCCACGATGGAGAGATGACCGCCATCGAAGAAGAAGCTCATGAGGGCATAGTCCGACTGTCTACCACCACCAGAAGGGTCGATGCTGATAAAGACCACGTCGTGCTGTGCCTGGTCACTGCGAAAGGTCCGGGCCTCCTGGAGTCGCTGTATATGGAGCGTGTTGAACAGGGGAGTGTTGCTGTTGAGGACCACACCGGCGGTCTCAGCTAACATGGCCTCACGGGACGAGGACATCAGGGCCCGGACCCTGGCCGCACTCTCCGGATCCTTCCAGCTGGCAGGCACAATCTGCATGTGTGGACACTTGTCCTTCTTGGCCTTGAGGCACGCGTCACAGATGCCCCGAATGTGAATGAGCTTGAACAAAGAGTCCTCCGGATGAATGGGATCCTTGAGCTTCATCATGTAGCTGTACATACTGATGGCGCCATTCTCATTCTTCTTGATGGTACTGATGGCCACGATGCTGGTGCCATACACACCCAGCAAGGGCGCAATCACGTCAAACCAGATGCCACGAGGTACGTAATCGCCTTCCTCCACGATGATGAGATTCGGGGACTGACCACGATTGCCTGACATACGCACACACACACACACACCAGAGGGAGACAGTCAGTACCAACCCATCACAGATAGACCCCCACACACACACGCCCCCACTCCCCCTCCCCGACACGAACACACAGAAGGGAAAGGCGTGCGAGACTGTTTCACAAAGTGTCTTTATGTTTTCAAGACAAAATTAAGGGTGCCGGCTAACTGTACTTCGCCTGCGGGATCTATGTCAGGCACGGCATTGAGATCACTCCAGTGCGCTGTCTTTCTCCCCTCCACCAGTTGATCCGACAGCTTCTGGTACGTGGCCCAGAGCTGCAGATACATGTTGGTGAGGCCCAGCATCATGGCAGAGCGTCCCGGAAGCCCCTTCTCGAAGAAAGGCCTCACGGCGGTGCGACTGGAACCTCTGGGAGTGAGGTAAGCCTGTATTCCTCTGGTACCACGTCCATTCCATAATACACCCCGACCATTCAGAGCAATCTGCTGTTGCGTGGCATATTCACAGCTGCCCATCAGGCGGAACAGCGTGACGTACAGATGCAGGAAGCTCTGGTCCTCGTCGGACGTGGGGTCAATGATGAAGGGCAACACGTACGAGTCCGGGCTCATCCAGGCCAGATTTGCTCTATTGGGCCGGGACACGTACGTGGTGTAGACCTCAGGAGTCAGATTTCTACTGACCATGATCAGAGAGAGGGTAGCGCCACTACGGACTTGCAAATCTCTGATCTGCCTGCCCACTCCATCCAGAAACATGTCCCAGCCCGCCTTTTGCACGTCCACATACACCAGCACATAGTCGTGCCACAGGGCAGGAAACACGAAATGTCTCTGCATGTCAATAGAGCGGTAGAGCAATGTGTTTATGTCTTCCAGCAGGGCCGGTGCCCGCGCAGAGTTTAACTTGAGGTCGTACCCCATCACCTCTGGCAGTTCCTGGGCAGGAAAGGACACATAGTTCAGGATCTGCCGCTGTGCCATTTTGTGCATCTCATCCTGCATGAAGAGGCTCATGGAGATCAGTTCGGCGTACGTGGCGTTCTGCAAGTACTGGGACAGATCGCCCAGACCCTTGGCCGTCATGTGGCGTGCGTACAGACGTGCATTCACATTGGCAATCAGGGCGTTTTCCCCGGGACTAAAGAGACGAGGACGTAGCAGCGCCAGGCCACGCTGACCCGATGATGGTGGAAGCGATCTCTTCGACGAGGAGGCGGCAGAGGGTGCCTGGCCCCGCGGCAGCGCTGGGGGAAGGGGAGCGGGTAGGTAGGAAAGTGCCTTCTGCAGGGCCTCTGCGGTCTGTGAGCTCAAGGCCTGCCCTTCCTCTAACCCTATGCCTTCCATGCCCGTGCCCACACCCACCAACAGTGTGACGAGGGACCGCTTGAGCCACAGCAGCAGTAGTCGAGCCCCTCTTAACTGGGGTGTTTTGCCACCGCCACGCTGGTAGGTGCTGGCCTCGTCGGCTACCTTGTCCCAGACACCACCGGCATCGGGTGAGGTGTTCCTGATCTTCTGTAGTGAGCCCTGTGTCGCCTGGGCCACCGCCGTCAGGTCCTTCACATCGGACAAGACCGTGCTGCCCTTGGAGGTCATGAGACGCACCAGCGAGGTAAGGTCGGGGATCAAGGTCAAGCGGTCCACGCTGTTATAGTCCGCGACCAAGGCCTTGCCGGGGTTGTCACTGACTCCAGCCAGGGCCTTGAGGTTCGCGATGTAGTCCTTTTGACCTTCCAGCTGTATGGACAGGTCGTCCCTCTCGTTGGCCACCTCCTGGTACTTCTGTGACAACTCCCGCAGACTCTTGTTTAGGTCCCTGGACTGCTTACGAGCGGCCTCTGCAATCTTGCTGTCCTGCTTGGTCACGTTGGCAATGTCCTGTAGGTCTCGTAGGGACCGTTCCACGGCATCTTTATCTCTGGCGGCCTCCACTATCAGAGCGCCCTCTTGAATCTGTCGGTATAAACTCATCATGTCCTTCAGGCTATTCTCGTTCAGGAGCCTCTGTTTGGCCAGGACACTCTGCACCCGTTCTTGTGTCGCCACCCTGTCCTTCAGTGCGTTGTTCCGTTCCTGAATCGCTTGTTGCTGTCGAGTAAAGGCTTCCGCCATAGCCTTGCTGGAGTCGCTGCGGTTTTTGTCGACCAACTTCAAATAGCTATCCACCAACTTACGTTGCGTGTTGCTCTGTTTCACTGACTGTGCACGCAGGGACTGGCCCAGGGCCTCCATGCTATTCCTCTGTGACTCCATAGCCTTGACCTCCTCCAGACCCAACTTGCTACTCTCATCCGATAGCATCTTCATAGTCAGGCTGCGGACCTGATTGTACTTACGTTTGACCTCGTCCTTGCGATCTTTCTTGTCCTGCATAAACACATCAAAGCTCGCTTCGTTCTTCTGCTCCTCGTTCATTGAGTCGTCTTCCTCAATTTGTGGATCAATCACAATGAGCCCGTTGGTGTAGTCAACGCGCCTGGACTCAATCTCCTGATCAATCTCCTCCAGTTCTGCTTTCTCCTTGTCCTCGATGCCTCGGAGTATCTTTGTGGTCTTTTCACTGAGTTCCCGATTGGCACGAGACAGCTCCATAGCGCTTCGGTGCAGTATACCGGAGGTCGTGGCCACCTCTGCATCCATCTGGCCCAGTGTGACTACCTCGTCGGTAGGAAGCGCCGTACGCAGGAGGGATGACTCCAAAGGAATCTTTTCGTCGTCTTTGGCGAGAAGGGCGTCCGCCTTGTTATTGAGAAATTCATCTCCGAGGAGAGTTTTCCCATCGGAAGTCTCATCGGTATCCTCGTCGGCATCTATTTTAGCCTCCTTAATCACCTGCATAAAGGGCTTCTCTCCGGCTGACGTGCCTGCCTGATGCTGGTGGAGGTAATAACGCGCCCTACGCAGCTTCTGGACACAAAGACGCGCAGAAGTGCCACTGGATAGACCGCCGTTAGAATCCACGCCCTTTATCACATCACCAATGAGGGCTTCCCAGTCTGACAGGTCGTTGGCCTCCTTTATCCTGCGATCCAGAGTACTGAGACGGCCCTGGGTCTTCTTCTTGGCCTCCGCTCTTCTTCGACTGTTAATGGCCTCTTCTTCCCGACGTATCTCATCCATGCGGCTTTTGAGGGAGGGTTTCTTGCCAATGGTATCCATCAGACCCTTAGCCTCGGGAGGCAGGCCATCATTCGTCACTTGCATCAGGGAGAGTGCATTCACCACCTGGGAGATCTCTCGCTCCAGGACGTCGGCATCGTTCGTCCGAGCGGTTAAACTCTTCTGCAGCTTTTTGTATTCGTTGACCTTACTCGTCACCTCCTTCTTCAGATTGTTGACCTCCTTGTTCAGGCCCTGGATCTCCTTCTTTAGCTTAGAGTTCTCTTTCTTTTCATTGGCAAGCGCATCCTTCTGCTTCGTCTTTTCGTTTCCGTGCGTTTCCTTTAGCTGCTTAATATCATGTTGGAGGTCCTCTATCTTCTTGTCTTTCTTCCGCATCGCCTCCTCGTGTTTCTGCTTTAGGTCTCTGTCCTCGTTTTTCAGCTCCGCCTTGAGACGCATGATCTCCGCAGCCTGTGTGCTCTTATCCAACTTCAGTGTCGCTATCTGTTGTTTCAGTGGGTTGACGGCCTCGTCCTTCTCACCCTGGGCCCCATCCACCTTCTGCTTAAGGTTTTTGATCTGCTTGCTTGCCTCCGTGAGTGCATTCTTTAGCGTGGTGAGGGCTTCGTTTTGCTTCGAGACCTTGTTCCTCTCCTCCTTTAGCAGTTCCTTGTTCTCTCGCAATTTATCCACCGCCAAGTCATACTCGTTCTGCGACACGGAGCCCGCCACCGCCAAGTCATACTCGGCCTGTGGCACGGAGCCCGCGACCACCAAGGCACCCTGTTTCTCATCACTAACGGACAGCCCATCTATGAGATCACCGGCGGCGCGGGGGACCAGAGCTCCACTTGCTTCGTTTGCAGTTTCCGATGGACCGGCGTCACTGGCGTTGGGGTAGAGAAAGGCCTTGCCATTGTCCTCGTCATCGTCTATCACCTGAATCTGAAGACCTCCAGTCTGTCTGGTCTCGTCGTCGTCATCATCATCATCACCCCTATCGCCCAGAAGTACCACTTCTCTTGACCCCTGGGGACGTGGCTGTGGGGTCTGTGCAGCTATGATCGCCAGTTGTCCCCCTGTGTCATTGCGTTCAGTATCGTTCTGGATTTCGAGAGGCTCTATTATCTCCGCCCTTTCCTCCTGATTCACGGCCCGTTTCTTGAGCGGGGACTCTTCAGGTTTCCGGACATCGTCTTTCTCCTCTTCGTTGTCGCTCGCATATAATTTCGGATACTGAGTCTTGAAGGATTTAATAATATTGCCTTTCCTCGTTTTGCCAGAGGTACCCTTCAGATCCATGGTCCAGAACCCAGGGTTCTTACATACAGAAGAGTGGGCTTTCCATTTCCCTTTTGCCTACACCCCAAAACGTTTTATCGCGGAATGACTGATCGCTCACAATACAGCTCCATCGGGAGTGGGGCGCCACCGCCACAGCAACGCATGGACACCACGCTGCGGGATCTGGCCCAGAGCAGACAGAAGCCAGCCCGGACCTGGTTCGAGGCCTGTGAGTGCTGTTTCCTGGAGACCGTGCGCGCCATCGCCATCATCGCCGTTTATGCCGTCTTCTACATGGTGCCCTTTGCGGTTTATGCAGACCGCGAACGCCAGATCCCCGAGGCCATTCGACACCAGGAGAGCTTCTCTGTCTCGACCATGCGCAGCCACAGCATGTACGCCTGGAACAACCTGGCGGCGGACGGGGAGCGTCATCGCAGCGTGCTGAGGTCCCAGGACTACTACGCCTTCACCTTCTTTGTGCACATGATCAACCTGCTGTGTTGGTTCCCCTGGACCCTGATGCGCTACTTCCGGGACGGCAGGGACGCCTTCCTGGGCGTCTTTGCTGTCACAGTCATTGCCACGGCCTTCTACCATCTCCTGGAGCAAGAGGTAGGGGTGCAGGGTCTCATGCAGCTGGAGTCAACGGCCTTTTCCCTGGCGCTGGGCTTCGTGGTGCGCGAGAGTAGTCCGCCCCGCTTCTCCGGACGCATGGCCTTTACCCTGTTTTGCCTCTGGGACTTTTTGAACCAGAAGCTCGGCTTCCGCGTGTATAGCTGTGCCGGTTGGACCCTGCACGTCGCGCTGGCCCTGTTTTTATGGGGCTACACCAACTACACCCATCAGCTGTACCCCGGCTCCCTGGTCATCAACTACATGGCCTGCATGGCTCTGATCCGCTTCTTCAACTTCTGGAGCGACCACGACACGCGCACCCAGGAGATTGTGCGGGTGCAGAGGGATGCCCTGGAAAAGGACCAAGCGCTCTTCCGTTTGATGCAGCGGGTGGAGGACAGACTAAACACCACCAGCCAAGAGCGACAAATACGAGACATGAGACAGGGACTGAAGCACGTGCCGGAACGCATGCAGTTAAACCATAGCCCCATGGGAGATGATGACGGGGAAGAGGTGGGCTTTGCAGCAAACGGTGATAACATGGAGGTCTTTATTGAGCCAGTGGATGGTCCTGAGGAGGACGTGGTGGTGGAATTGCAGCCGTCGAGGAAGAAACGCTCCGGTGGCGATGACGATGACGACGACGAGCTCTTTCCAGCCGGGGGTTACGGCGCCGGTTACGGGGCTTCCTCGTCCCACTCACTGACGCCGGATGAGCAGAAGCAACTAAGGGCGTTGGATCCTGAAGCCACAGAGACAAGGTCGACGCGCTCCAGGGCGCGGGGCCCTCGTCGAAAGACACCGCGCCCTTCACGCGCAGACGTTCTGCAGCCAACAGACGCTCCCTTTGATAGCGGGTCCAGACCTCATCAGACACCGCCGGCAGCTCACTCCAGTCAGGAGGAGGACGGGGACCAGGGGAGCGGCGATGAGGAGCAGCTTCTCCCCACGAGACCAGAGAGTCAAGCTTAGGTCGTTTGCCCCAGAGCCAACTGTGGCTTTCCAGTACCCATCTCACAGTAGTGCGGTGTGGTCCCCAGGATCGCGCCCCCTGCTGCTCCCTCTTCTTCAGGAATCTGGCAGCCGGGCAATGCAAACCCAGAGCATCCCACCAGGTCTGTACCACAGGAAAGTCGTCCCAGCAGCGAGGCAGACCACACAGCGTACGCACGAACTCTTTCCTGAAATAAAGTCGCCATTCGCGAAACGCAATGCCCAGGTCCCGTAACCAGTGCACCTGCTCCCCCATGGAAATGGGCCCCAGCGTGGACCAGTGCACATTCAGGGGCACACCGCTACTGTGTTTCACGTGTAGTGGCACGTACCACAGAAAGGCCAGGTGGTCTGCCTTGACGGTGCCTCCCTTCTTGCGACCTTCAATGTGAAGTGCCCACCACTGGAGGAAGGTCTGTTGTGCGAGGATCGGGGACAAGTCCGACTGATACTCCCCCATGTACTGCTGGAGTTTGTACCAGCAGCGCTCGCGACGCACCTCGTGATCCGTCGTGCGCTTGTGGTTGTACTCGTGTTGTACCTGCTTCTCCTTCAGCGCATACAAGGGTGCTCGGTGGCGCAGCGCTGGATCTCGAACATCCTCTCGGTCCCGCTCGTGTTCCGGGTACCAGGCGTTACCAGCATGTCCACAACGACGACAGATGCCATGGTCGTTGGGACCCAGTCGTGCACGGCACTGAGAACAACGCTTGTGTCTAACATCCAAAGGCACCCGCAGCATGACCGAATGAGCCCCCTGACCCACGCAGACTCATGCCAGTGGCGTGTTGCACCCCACACGTTACAACTACTAAATTCCACATTATGACCCTTGCCCTGGGTCATTTAAAATGTCGTGACAGTATAGCAGGGGCCCACGTGTCTTTTTGGTGTCCGTGCCTCCTTGGGCAAGGGTGTGAAAGTGTTCTCAGAATTGCGGAATATCAATTGCGCGCTTCCTTTTTTTGCTTGATGCAAGCGGCAATTTCAAAGGGGCCCACTTTCCATAAGGAGAAGATGGATGCCGCACCACAGGCCTTGACGGGACGTGCCCTGCTGCTGGCCAAGGCACAACAGGCCTACAGGTCTGCACCTTCCGACGAGAACCCACTGGGAACAGGTAAGAGAACCGCATGCGCCTTCTCGTCTCCTTGCCCGGGCTCATGAACGCGCATGAGCAGACAGTGACGTGCCCATGGAGACGCAGGAGGAAGAAGAGGAAAAGGAAGAGGAGCGGGTGCCAGTGGCCGAGGACGAAGACGATGAAGACGAGGATGGATTTGCACTGGGTCTGGTGGAGGATGACCACAACCAGGAGGTGGAGGCCGCGCTGCCGGATGATCCCTCCTTAGAACGATATCTGGAGGAGAAGACGGAACGAACGTTGCGCGAGGAGCAGAAGCGTCCCGTGGAGCAGGAGAACTTTGCCAAGTTTGCCTGTACCGGTCATGAGGGGTTTGCGGTGCGCGTGAGACCTGGGGACGTGGCTACCTCTCTGGCCAAGCACAGCGCGTGCAGTGAACAGGGCGCCTCTCATGTGATTACCAGCCCCATGATTACGGACTCTGTGGCACACTCTGTGGCACTGCAGAATGACCGAAGGGATCGCATCGACAAGTCGTGTGTCTGGAACATTGGTCTGGCCCTGCCGGTTCGGTCAGAAGCCAGGAGCCTGGCCACGGGTCTGGTGTACAAGACGCCCCAGTCCAACGAGTCACTACCCAAGCCCCTGAGAGCAGCGTACTTCTGGCTCATGACGTTGTTTTTAGCTGCTCCGAAACTCACTGCGCCCAAGGGTGTGGTGCCCAATGTTACCATGCGGGTGGTGCCCAGAAACGGTCTGAGTAAGAAGCTGGAGAACGTGGTCTTTGTGTACCTGAGCAGCGTGTGGAAAGCGACACGTCTGTCCGCCTTTGACACCGCGCAAGACTCTGTGAATATGATTCTGGAGACTGCAGAGATAGGCAACGCCCCGGTCAAGGACCTCACCCACAAGTGCTACGAGACCGTGCTCCATTGTGTCAGTAGCAAGTTGGTGTGCATGAGGGACGTGGCGCTTCTGTACATGGATCTGTCGAGGTATCTACTGGATTCCACTTCCCTGGCACCGGACGCCTTTCCAGGTGTCACCTCCCCCTTGCTAAGAGTGGCCATGTGCTCCAACGCCACCCTGCGCTTTGATATCATCAGACATTACCACACCCTGTTCCATGGACCCGACGCGCCGCCCGTCCTGCGCACAGTCAAGGAGAATGGCCGCACCACAGTGGTCAATGTGCCCGTGGCAGAAACCGCCCTGGACATGGGGGACGGTACCGTGTTTTACCCCTTCCGAGACACAGAGCCCTTTGCACCAGACACGGCGCAGTCCAGGGGCTCTGTGGACACCGTCATGGATGGCTTGCTCTACCTGGCCATCAACATGAATCACCCGCTTGAGGTTCCTAACTCGGCCGCCCTGGTCACTAAATCGGTGACTGGAGAGACCACTGGAGCGATACGTTCCATGCTCCAGGCCTCCCGACTGCGCCACGCTGGACAGGCCGACGACGTTATCAATGACATGGAATTCATCAATCGTCTGTTTGGCCCTCGGTCCCTGGAGATGTACATGAATCGCCTGTTGCAGCCCATCAATGATGTGGGAGGGGAACACCCGGTACACCGCAGCTTCTTCATGCAGCTCCATGGCCAGGTCAATGCCAACGGGGAACCCTTACTCAACACGGAAGTGAAGCAGATGGCAGAGGCTCAGGGTGTCAATGTCAATGACATTAGGGTCTGTGCTGCGCCCTGTCTGATTATCGACAATGCCAAGTTCGATGAGCTCGTGGATCAGTGTGGTGGTGAGGACCCGCTGACGGATCGAAGCATCTTCCCGGAGCGTCGTCGAGTACACCTGGACCGACCCTACAGCTTTCTGTCTCTGCTCTTCTCTCTGGACACCAAGGTCGTCACCAGCGCACAGAAGCTGATCCACTGTCCGCTGCATCTGCGTAACATCACCAGCTCCAGGACAGTGGTACAGGCCATGGAGAAGTTTGCCGAAGTCTTTAGAAAAACCGAGAACGCGGGCAAGGCAGTCATGGCCTTTGTGAAGGACATCCGTGTCACCGACCAGCGGTACACCACAGCAGGCGGTGTGGCCCCTCCCAACCCCTGGCCCAAGAACTCCTTCTCGCATGCCCTGTACTCGCGTGAACTATTGGTCACAGCGGCCATCTCTACCTCCATGCAAGACCTTCTGTCCGCCATGCACATGGCACCCTCCCAGGTGGTGCAGATGGAAGGCAACGGTGGCGCTTCCAAACTGGTACCCAGTCTCACCACGACACAAGTGAACTACTGCTTGTCTCAGTACAATGGCAACGGGGAAGCCGCCTTTCCAGAGCTGCGGCGGAACGTCCTGGCAGACCTACACCAGGCGATTGATGACCATGCCAAGCTGGCCAGCGTTACGTTTGGCAGCACAGAGTCAGCCTGCAACAAGCTGCAGAGTTTCCACAAGAGGATGCAACAGGAAGCGAGTCTAGATAACTATGTGGAGATACCCCTGCGCCTTTCCAAGCCCTGTCCGGGACGCGAAGGACCCAGGCGGATGCGAGTCCGACCACAGGCCTGTGGCGGGGTGTCGGGTGGCGAGGCTTCCTGCTTTACCAATCTGACCACCGCCAAACTGGGACCCTTTCAGGAGTTTATGACGCACATCGCGCACGAGCTGCACAAGAAGGTCTACATTTCCAAACTGGCTCCCTTTATGACCAACTATAACCTGGCCACCATCTTTTCCTCTGTGCTTGACACAGCCGAGCAATTCAACGCTGTATTTCTGGGCGATTCCACGGTGGGCAAGTCATTGTTTCTGGAGACTATCCAACATAATGTGGCGGGGATGGGTCTGATGCGTACGGTGCACAACGCCACAGATGCCTCCCTCTACACAGGCGGAGACGAGGAACGCTGCTGCATCCTGGCTCTGAACGAGGTAGACACCGAATTTATTTCCAATGGTGAAAACACGGTGGGGAAGTCAGGCTCCCGTGCCCCTGTGGCTGCAAACGAGTCCTCGAAACAGGCCACCATGTTGAACGCCATGGAGAGCGCCAAGGTGACCAAGATGCTCAAGGTGGCCACGTCCAACAAGGAGAACCACAGGGTGGTGAATTTCAGCACCAACACCCAGATCACCAACACCCAGCACTCCTGGATCCTGACACGCAACTTTGCCCTCTCCGGACTGGCCCAAGCAGTCATCACACGATCCTTCATCATTCATCTGGAGAACATCCCCAGGCCCGCCAAGCAAGCCAATGTCAGCAACATCAGTGGGTGCTCTTATGTGCCTCCTCTGCAGGACCTGATCTGCCATCTGGTGCAGCACGATCGATTGGTGTGCACGAGCCGCATGCTACCCGCGCCGGACCTGTCGTTGGCCGAGCCTGTACTGGCCCGGGTCTTTGAACTGCAGCTGAAGCACGCCCGTGGCATGGGCTGTCACAGTATCTTCCACACCCCCGGCGCACAGGGCGGGGGCAAGTTTGCCACCTCGCGTTATCTCAAGCAGGCCATGACCTACATGTCGGCTGTGTGCCAGGCCCGTCTCTTCTTTACCCTGAGAAACACGTTGTCGCCTGTGCTGGCCTCCCTCAAGTCCTGGAACACGGAGCTCATGCACGCCCTGGTGGGTCTGTGCAGCGTGGCCAACATCGAGGACGCGGTAACGGCGTCTACTCTCTTCTCGAACATAGATCTGACCTGTCGCACGTCCCTGCTGGCCCATCATGCAGAGGTGCTGCTGGACGATGTGGTGCAGACCTATCTGTATGTGATGCACTGGGTAGCCCTTCGAGCCAAACACAAGACCTTTAGGGAGAAGCCCTTTGCCATCAAGTCCTCTAATGTTCGCCATGCCCATCTGCAACTGGACTTCAAGGACCCCTCCGTGGACTTTCTGCGCCCGGAGTTTGTGTCCCAGCTGCGTATGGCCTCACTCAATACCCTCAAGAGTCCCAAGTACTGCTGGATCATCCACCTGGCCCTGCACTGGTACCAGAGCCCAGCCTTTAGGGCCATGCAGGGCGTACTCATCCAACACGAGAAGAGCCCCATCATTGACCTGGGCAGTGGTCCTCGTTTCGGGAACTGGAAGAAGGTACAGAAGGCCTTGAGCATGGGCTTGTTCATGATGGCGCAAGCAGCCCTGGACCAGCTCACTGAACTGTGGACCGCCTGCAAAAGGACCCCTCTGTCCCGCATCAGCCAGGAGGTACAGCAGCAGCGACAGCAGGAGGAGGTGGCCAACCTACACCGCACCCAGAGCCACGAGAGGGACTGGGCACCTGGGCATGGAGAAGACGACGATGACGATGACGACGAGGACGCTCTGGAGGCCATGCGAGAGCTGGGCATGGACGTGGGGATGGATGACGATGACGATGATGAGGCGCGAGACGAGGAGAAGGAGAGACAAATGAGACAGCTGCCTCATCGGCCCAAGGCTCCCGCACCCGCACCCGCTCCCGCTCCCGCATCATCACCAGCGCCCCCGCCCTCCCCGTCCTCGGGACACACCGTGGTTCACTTTGGTGTTTTCCTCAGGTTAATCCGTCCGGCGCCCAATCAGCCCCTGGTGATCCCTTGTCTGGACAGCGGTCTGCTTACACCCAGTCAGATGGTGTGCTCCAACTTTGTGCTGAACAACGAAGAGCTTATCACCTACTACTCAACACGCAGTTGGACCTCGTCTGATCGTGCAGAGTTCCTGAGGCGCTTTGATACCAGGGCCTTCTGGGAAGAGTGTGAACGGGACGTGGAGGAGTTTAAGGCGGAACCAGAACCGGACGCGGGCAACCCTGATCCCTCCTCCTCGTCCTCATCACCCGAGCAGATCTCCTATGGCAGGGGTACGGGTGCCCAACGCTTTCCAGTATACAGGGCGCCTGGAGTACAGTTACCCACACCTGTCTCTCCCGCCTCACAGGAACACTTTTGTGCCTCACTTGACCGTAGCGTAGTGGGACAGATGAATGCCTTGCAGCTCCTGAAGTCCTCGCAGATTAGCTTTACCCAATTGAAGGGCAAAGTCAGACACGCTGTGATTCGCGCCAGCACGCTGCAGCTTCAGGAAGAGACTCCGCTGTCTATGGCCTGGAGGGATGTGCGTTCACAGGCTCAGCGAGGCGTCAAGGGTATTCCCAACCTTTTCGACCGCGACACCGTGCTGCTGACTGTAGGCATCGGGGACACCTTTGGTACCGCCGTGCTGCCCCGCTGTACCTCGAAGGAGAGCGACAGTTATGAAGACAGTGGCGTGTCTGTGCTGCACAACGTGGTGGAGGGCATGCGTCAGTACGACCCCAGATCACCCAATGACCACCTCCGGCACTTCAACGGCGGTACCACCCAGGCCACAGTGTATCGAGGGGACAAGGGCAGCCTGCTGAAGGCCGCGTTTTCGGTGCGTCAGAGTGCGTTTCCTCTCTTGACCGACACAGTCATTGAGGGTCTAAGTGAAATGGCACTGGAGTACTGGAACACGCGAGGCTGGCCACCAGGAGAGAGTCAAGAGAGTGCCTGCGAGACGTTTATTGTTGATCTGTTGGAAGCGCTGCTCTGTGATCCCCGTCCCTGGCTGGTGCGCTATCAGTTCCTGGACCGCAGCAAGCTGATGCCGTATCCTGTGAATATGGAGCACCTGGTGGGTCAGACGCGTCACATCAAACCACGCGCCGGTTCGGGTCTCCTGAACTCGAGGGTCCGAGGCGCGTCTGCCTTGCTCCAGAAACGGAGCGCCAACGCCTGGTCCAGTCTGTATCAGAAGGAGCGCCAGAAGCTCATGGAGACCTCTCAGAAACGTGCCCGCGCCAACAGCCGTGCTCGCTTCCAGGCCGCAGGGGAGAGGGTGGAGCAAATGGAGGATGAGGACGATGATGATGGCGTAGACGTAGCATAGACGCACCTGAAAATATTTGGGCATAAAAAGGCGCAGTGGGTTCAGTTTTCATCCCTGTGAAGTTGCGATTAGGCCAAAGCGTGTCTTAGCAGAGGAGGCTGCGTTGCGTGATCGGGGACGGGGAAGAGGAAAAAGGGAAAGTGCGGACGTGAGGGGTCACATAAGTTCAGGGAACCATGCCACCCCGCAAGTCCCCAACCACCTACCAAACCATCACTACCCTGCGCAAGATATTTATCACGCTGCATAAACGACACCTTCACAGCATAGAGCGCATCGCCTCGGTCACACACCCCCTGTTCCTCTTTATGCTCATGAGCCCCTCTCTTATGCCCTCGGACCTCAAGCAGGCTCTGGACGCATACATGGCGGCTACGTATATCCGAGAGACGAAACGCGAGGCTCTGGACCTCAGTCTTATGATGAATACCCTGTGCGTGCACTTGAACCTCACTGTCAAGTGTGGACAGTGTCACCAGGACAAAACCTCCTTCTACGTCAAGAAGCACAGCCGGATGGTGGAGTGCGAGACCTGTCACTTTAGGGACGCGGTGACTGAAGCCAGCTGGGAAGCGCTGAGGGCCAATCTCCTTTGTCTGGGCGAGAAACAACTGATGCATAATCCCAGGGGAGAGGTCTATGCACACCGCAACGGTGGTCTGCAGGCCTTCTTCAGACAGGGCCACATTTGCCTCTACAACTCGCGGGTTTTGGGAATACAAGAACAAATGCTGCAACAGGACCAGGAGACCCTTGATCTGGACTGTAATGAGGACCTGCGGGATCTATGCCAATCCAGGGAGCCAGGGGTGACTGTGTCATTGGAGGAGGTCAAGGATGACGACGATCCACTGCTGGCTCACCCCGCGCCACCCTCCCCTTCGCCACCGCCGCCTCCCTTCCCTTCCCTTGATCCCAACGACTGCCTCTTGTCCCTCAATGACTGGGACCATACGCCCCTGTTTGAGTCCAGGCACCACGATTTCTCGGTGGACCCGCCAGTAAAGCCAGGCACCAAACGCACCAGGGAGCCCCCGCAGAAGGAATGTTCCACGCCAGAGAGTTCTCTTCGTGGTAAACGCTTTGTCAAACGGCGCAACATTGTGTATTAAAAAAAGTTTACTAGTGGTGGTGCTTGTACTGTACTGCGCTCCTTTGCATGGCCCGGTTTGTGTCGCTGGAAATAGAGCACCGCGGCATTCATGCGCTGCACGTGTTCCCTTCGAATAGACACAGGGATGTAGGTCGTTCCCGAGTCGGCGGCGTCATTGGCTTGGTAGGACATTAGGTAGTTACTGATCTGCGCTGAGTGGGACGCGTCAGACAACAGCTGACCCAGCGACAGGGCACGAATGTGAGGTGGATTGTCTCTGTTATACACCAGATTCATGGCGACCTTGAGCGTTCTCCATCCCTTTGTTCGGAAGCAGGGGTGCAGAACGTGCGTAATCACATTACCCGGGTCCTGGTACAGCCCCCCTCTCGTGTCGAGCAGCTGCACCCATTCATCCATATTGGCAAAGGGCTGCACATACTCCTGAAACTTGGTACCATGGCCCACCGCGTCAAAGATGGACGTAATGAGGTCAAAGACTGTGCGCAAGTGGGTCACCAGGATGCGCACCGCCTCCGAGTCGTTCCAGGGGCGATGGTTGAGTCGGGTACCCACCAGGCCGAAACCCAGTAGATTAAACTCCGTGGTGGAGAACAGCATCTGCTGCTCAAAGTCAGAAACCACGCGCTTCTCGCGATCGGTCATCAGGAACCACAACTGTCTGGCCAGGGGAGTCTTGGGCTCTGGCACCGGTCCCGGGGGTGGTGCATCCGCTGGCCGCTTCAGGTCTATGTCCCGCTGCTCCATGAGATCCTTCATGCGCTGCATCTGACGCTCCATAAGATCCTCGGCGGCCGCCACCATGAAGGAGCGATCCGTGTAGCCTTGGCCACTGGTGTCCAGTCCCACAGAGGGCACACGATCCAGCAACTGAGACAGGGTCACCGCTGACTGCAGGTGATTCTCCTCTGGTGCGCCCATGTGTTGGTCCTTCAGTGCCTTGAGCTGGGTGGTCACCGCCTGCTGTGCCCTGGTAACGGTGTTGAGGTCCTCCTGTAGCTGCGTCAAAGGCACAGACAGGTCGTTGGGCGTCGCACCGAAGCGCAGCTTTCCCGATAGGGCGTTGAGATCGCGGAAGGCCTCCGTGTCCTGCAAACCCAGTGCCTGGCCTTGTTTCCCCAGCGCCTTGCGTCCGTCTTCCATGGACTTCTTGAGGCTATTCATTTGCTCCAGCGGCGTGTAGCCCACCGGCGCGTTGCGCAAGGGCACGGCATAAGGCTCCTCCTTATCGAGCTTGACCTCGGGGCGACCCCTGTCCCCGCCATCACTATCTCCGTCACTGTCGTACTTGCGATCGTAGTCCATGGCCTGCTGAAGAAGTAAAAGTGCGGTCCCGGTTACTGTAGGAAGCATACAATTACCTTTCACACAAGCATGAGTATCTTGGTATCGTCAGACCCCTCGGTGGATCCCTATGATTACAGCAGCACGCCCTTGACACAGAACCCGGCTTCCGATGACACCAGGCCCCCTTTCCGCGGCAGGAGGTACATACGAAAGACGAATGCAGTGGATGCCGACCCGCAACAGGAGTCGTCACAAACCTCGGGGGACGAAGGGTGTTGTTCTGGCCGCTGTGGGACCAATGCCAGACCAGTGAGTTTCCCCACCACACCCGATGGCATCGAGGACTTCAAGATGCACACACTGCACGACATTCTCATGGTGCTTCACACCATCAAATGGATTCTGACCGGCATCCTGGCCATCTGGCTGATCCTGTTGCTGCTCTCAGTGGGTGTGCTGTACGGTGGAGATGAGTTCCTGCGCAAGATGAATGACTCGGGTGTGGCTGAGCTGCTGACGCAGTTCGTGCAGACCTACACCACAGAGTGGGAACCCTATGTCAACACGACCCTTATGGGGGTAGCAGACGTGGCCGCGACCTCACACGCGGTCATTACAGAGGTACAACCCAGTGGTTTTATTCAGTCAGTGCTGGGCATCGAGAGCATCATCAATCGTTTAAACCAGACCATCACAGGCGGCTCGCTACAGGTCTCCTTGGGATAGCCCAGTCTGCCTCGGTCCTGTTTCGCTCCACGGCGCCAGGGTGCGTGGAGAAGATAATCACGCCTGCATAGCACAGCGCCTCCATCAGGTTTAGTCCGAGCACTGCCCAGGGATTGGGCTCCTCCAGACCCGCGTCCAGCATCATCCGCGCTCTTCCCTGTGTCATAAGTAGAATAAACAGCGGTAACATGCACTTCCTCACCAACTCCGAGAAGCACGGCGAGGGTCCGGATGGAGGCCCCAGCCAGGCACCTTCGTCAAAGCACAGTAGTATCAGGTACAGGAACCAGGGAAAGAGACCACGCCTGAGGGTTCGATCCAGGCTCTTGTCACAGAAGGACAGGGTAAAAGGGTTGGGGAGACTTTGCTCAATACAGACCAGCGTGTCGACGTCCATGGGCTCCAGTGCCATGGGTGCCAGCAGTAGCCACAGACCACACAGTAACCAGACTCTCCAGTTCCAACCGCACATGGTATGATTGATCCCTCTCCCCCCTCTTATCCAATTCCCCTGACACAAAGAAAGTGATGCGGATGGTAGGGCGTAAACGTGTGGCGTTTATTCAGTGTGTGCATGTGTCTCCTTCTTGTCCTCCACCTCATGCGCAATACATGCATACAGACACAGCCGTGAGAGACACAGCCACATAATGGTGTAGGCACCTAGACCCTCCACGCGCGGGGAGTCCAGCACACACGTCTGACTACCCATTAGAAGGGTTAGTACGTACAGGGACGCCAGAATGACCAGGACCAGGGCAGAGCAAAGGCCATAGGGTCTAGACATAAAGCGCACACTTCGTAGCACAGCAGAGAGGAACGCCAGGTCAGCCAGTACCACAAATAGCTGGAGCGCCATCAGGATCACACGAAAGTCCCCGCAGCGCGCGCGTCCTCTTGACGTCTGATTCAGTTCTTCAAGGTACTCCGTGCTGCCTATACCGGTTCGACACAAGGCACACGAGGCCAAGAGAAATAGTATGCCCTGCCACACAAAGGGTTGAAGGGCCAGGATGCCGGGATCCAGGGCCTTGACTGCTACCGCGTCTTGTCCTTGCTCCTCTTGCTCCTCTTCTCTCGGTGGGGCTTCTGGGGGCTCTGCGACTTGTTCCATTGGTGTAAGGTGCCCTGTCTATGAGCGGGTACGGGTTTGGCAGAACGGTACCCCTGTGTAAGGGGCACGTACACACCCCAGGCCCCGTACGGGTGCATCTGTTCGGCGTCGTCACGCTGCAGGCGCTTGCCATCCGCGCGGTGAGTCTCTCCCTTGATTTCACACACATCCAGAGGACGCAGCAGGAAGCACCGGGCGTTTAGACTTTTGACGTAGGGCAACTCTACTGTGCCCACGTAGATCACCACCAGGTTCTCCGGGAAGTGCGACTTGTACTGATGGAAGCGCACGTTGCCCTTGACGGGCCAGACGGTACATCGCGGGTCGTGGACGTAACGCAGGTACCAGGAGGCATTGGTACGACCGGGCACCAGTAACACGGTGCGCTTGCGACTGTTCTGCCATTCCAAGCAGGCACGTCGTACAAAGGGCTCGATGTTGTTGTACGGTGGATTACAGTAGGCTCGGTCTGGCCAGGTGTATGAGTCCTCGTCCAGGGCGTCATGTGGAGGGTCGATGGGACACACATCCTCCAGGGCGCCGAAGGTGTATTGAAACTGCAGCCACATCCACAGCGGGGTCTGCACGCATTGCGTCCCCACACCCTTCTGGTACACCAGACTGGTCATGTCACCACACAAGCTGACACCACAGCATATGTGCGCATGCCACACCGTCGTTTTGAGGCCATGTCTGTGTCGCCACCGCGCTGGGATCCGGAATACTGCATCAGCGCACAGGAGTGTCAGGCCTGGCATAAAGAACAGGTGCATGTACAGTTACTGTGGTTGACGGTGTGGACCTTGATGTGTGCGGTACTGTGGTTGGTCCTGGTCGCCTGCACCACTGAAATAACCAGCGTGGATAAAGGCACACAGACCTCGAATTCTGCTGAGGCATCATGCTCAACGGAGTAACGTTACTTTCTCTCTCCACCAGTCCACTGGGGGCCCACCCGGCCTATGCGGCCACACAGAAAAGAGAGGAGCTCCAGAACTGTATCCGACAGCAACAACGCCTGGTCGCCGGCATGTGTGCGGTGTTCCTGCTGATCGCGGGTCTAAGTCTATGGGCTCTGGCGTACCAGGCTCAACCTACTGGTTTCAAGGTCAAGCACTCCCACCCTGTGTCCCCTGCCTCAATACCCCTGATGAACGGCATGGTGTACGAGTCCAGACACCTCGGGCCGCGCCGCATCTTCCGCCCCAGTGATCTTAGCCCTACCCTGGTGGGCATCATGCGGCAACGTCAAGGAACCTTTGGGAGCCAGGAACAACGCCTGTGGGAGCCGGAGGAGGTCTGGGCGTGTACAGAAAGCCTGCCGAAATGTCTCCATAAAACGCGTGCACGTTACTGAAATCGTATTGGGTCTATACAGTCATGCTAACCCAGACCCCCTCTCCCCTTTGCTGATTGATTGACTCTCTCTCCCCCTATGTGTAACCACATCAAGAAACGAGTCTCACCTGAAACTGAATGCAAGATCCTCAAGACATGTATACTATGGGTGTCGGGTTTCCTGTTCTGGTGGCTGATGCTCAATGGACACAAGCACCACCGCAAGGAAACAATGAGTGAATACTTTGATCGCCAGGTCGATGACGCTCTTCGTAATATGGATCCCGAGAGCTTCAACAGGACCGTTTTTCGAGCCGTGGATAGGATCATGTCTTTCCACGCGTCCCAGAACTCGGAGTGTGGTATCATCAGCGTCCCCGAGTGTGAGGCCATGAAGATCCTCCGGGATGAGGATGACAAGGACTTTAAGAACTCAGTGTCTCTGTGGATAGGAATGCTTATGTTTATTGGCAAGCCCATTCCTAATGTCACAGAGACCATCGTGTACGTGAACGAGACATTCTTTAACAAAGGCACAGTCGTGGAACCAACCCCTTGACATTAAATTGATTTTTATAAAGCCGCGATGAGACAAAAGGATCCTCGCCTACTGCCACGACTTAGCGGTCCGTGTCCAGAATACGACCCCCCCGAGCAGAAAAATTTTTTTGAAAAAATCTGAAATTTTTTAGAGGGGTCAAAAAAGGTCATTTCGTCTTTCAAAAATAGGGGTTGTATTTTTGGGTCCTCGACCTCCAAGGTCCATTCAAAATCAATTCCACATTTCCACCCGGGACACACTCTCCGGGATCCGGGTGATCACGGCGGACACACTTCTACCCCCCTTGTAAATCTGTGTGCTATCCAAAAGATCCGTTTATCGTCGCCGTAGCTATTTCCCACGCGCTGATTGTGCAGCACATATTGAGGTAAGGGTTTTACCGGATAGTCTAGTGCGTAAGACTCGCAGTAGCAGCAAGGGACCTTTCCGGCGTACCAATCCACACTTCTATTTAATCGTTTTGCATTGGCATGAATAGCGCCGATACGCCCGTACATCATCCAGTCCCAACACGAGAACTCTAGTTTGCCCTCCTCTGTGAATCGACTATGCCCCCAACCATGGTCCTCTGCCCAGAGATACACTTGTTTTCGTTCGAAGCCATTCGTACAATACACTTTGATTGCCCGTGATAAGTTTTGACACCACTTTCCCTCATAGTCAAACGCGACAGACATCTTATCACTGTTGTGAGCTTTCAACCGTTTGGATGTATAACAGCTTTTATGAGACCCGGTTCTGTCTAAACGCGGCTGCGGCTGGGTCCTCAGGCGGCCCGGAAGTTCAACTGCTCTCGCGGGAGCCACGTGTCCTCGTTACAGGGCCACACCCCCTGAAACACCTCAGCGAAATGCTGTGCACACAGGGCCTCGTCTCCGGACAGCATGACTCCCCATGGCAGCTCGTTGCTGGTCAGAAGGACATGCTCATGGCGCACAGTAGGGCTATAACGATCGGTCCCCACGGGACACATGTTGTTGTGTTCCCATACCAGCTCACTGGTAGGAAGACGCGCCTCGTGTGCTAACGGAGTGACGTGTATGTTGCGCAGGAATACCCACTCGTTCTCCGGGTCCCACGTCTCCAGGCTCGACAGAGAGGCCCAGCGCACCACAATCAGGTTCACGTACACACGAAAGTGCGGTGCGGCCACGGCACAGTCCTCGGGGTGGCTCTTCAGATGAGACTTTAGCTGTGAGAACAGAGGGGTCCGTACCACGGCAGGCAGGGTCCAGGGCTGGTACATCTGGGAGGCATGAAAGTGGCCCTGAGTAGTGCTCTCCAACGCCTTGGGGGACAGACCGCGGTGGAGTGAGGCCTGGAAGGACGCGCGGTCCTCCGGATGCCATGACGCCTCCTCGTCTGCTAGCCAAGCAGGAGCGTGACGCCAGGGAGCTTTGCGTGCCTGCTCCGAGCCCCGATACCCCACCGTGGGCTTGTCGACCTCCACCCTCAGCATGTGGTCTAGGCGCTCTCCGGTCCTCACGGCTGGTCCGCGAGGGTCTATTACGTGACGCTGTGTGTACCACAGAACCAGCGCCACCACCATCATCAGAAAGACAAACTGTGTCAGGGCCGCACAGAGCACGGGTGGCTTTAATTGAGCAGTACGGCCACAGGCCCACTTGAGGCGTTTGCATCGTGTGTTCTGTCCAGCGTGAGGCTCACACCAAATGCTCCACAGTCTCTGTAGATAGTCGCGCATACGATCGCGTTCCTGGGGCTCGGACAAGGCCGCCATGGGACCTAGAGGCAAGCCACCCAGAGGAGCGGGTCTGGGGGCGGGGTGGGGAATGGAGTGGGGGGAAGGGGAAGGGGAAGGTGAGGGCGGGGGCGGGGGTGCAGAGTGGAAGCCAGACTGTTCCACGCTGTGACCCAGACCACCCACTGGTACGTCCGGAGGTGCATGGCTCAACATGTTGGACTGGTATTGAAAGACGTTGTTATCGAAACCTTCTATGTATTGACTTATGGAGATAAGGGACACCCCACCGGTTCCGTGGGAATTACCTGCCCAAACTGTCCAGGCGTCTCTGTAACTCCTGGTCCTCCTGATTCAACACCGGCTGCCCTCCACGGCCACGGTCACGGACACAACTATCAGTACCACCAGGGATGGAGAGAAGGGAAGGGAACAACGACGGAACTTACCTCGGAGGGCGATGGCGACTTGATGGGTGCACTCACTAGCTGCTGGCTCATATCAATGCCGATGCCGTCCAGAACCTGATTGATGATCTGTTCCGACTCATCCTCGTCCTCCGCCTCGTCCATGACGTCGTCAAGCACATCACCTACGTGCTCCTGCTTGAACTCCAGTTGTAAGTTCTGTTTCGCGAACTCACGCGTTACTTCCTGTAACTGGGGCAGCTGCATCTCCCGGTTCAGTGTGACCATGGACTCTGTGACTCTCTGTAGGCTTTCCTGTAGCGCCTGAGACGAGGCCATGCTACTGGTCCGCATAGACACCGCCCGTAGCTGGGACTTCAAGTCAACAAACTTTCTCTGTTGCTTCTGTATGCGTACCAGATCCTTGGCCCGTGTTCTGGCCAGGTCCATGCGTCCTCCTCTGGCATCTCTCTTTATGCGTGCAATGAGCAGATACTCCTCCTTTTCTAACTGACTGCGCTCTCGCTCTAACGTTTGTATCGACTGATCAATGGTCTGCTTGTTGTGCTGAATGATTTCTGTCACATACACACACCGGTCAGGGCTAATCAGACCAAGCCAGAGACGTGTCATGGTACCTACGTGCAGTGTTTTTGCCGCCCGAGACGAGGTTACCCATGCTGTTTTTGGTAAGGGATAAACAAATGGATAGGTGTGCTTTCGTGTTTACACATGTGTATTTATTGAACTGCGTCGGGACAAACGACTAGCACGTCATATAGGGTCGTGTTCTGAGTAAACTCCATCTCCATAAGGGGTGCCCATTCCCCCAGCCTTCATTGGAAAGAGGACACGGTGTCATTTCAAGAGCAGCCTGAAATAGCTTGTGCCTCAGGAATTTGTGCATCTTCTCCTCATCATCTTCAGGGTTCGCGGCTGCTTTGGAAATGTGGAATTATTTTTGAGTGAGCCTCGGGGGTCGAGGACCCAAAAATACAACCCCTATTTTTTAAAGACGATATGACCTTTTTTGACCCCTCTAAAAAAATTCAGATTTTTCAAAAAAAAATTTTCTGCTAGGGGGGGTCGTATTCTGGACACGGACCGCTAAGTCGTGGCAGTAGGCGAGGATCCTTTTGTCTCATCGCGGACTCCCAGCGTTGGTGGTGGCAAGGGTGGTGGTGGCTGGCTCTTCTCCGAGGGCAGAGACTGGAGTAGTTTCAGTGCCTCGGAGAGCCGGGAAGCGATGCTCTGGTGCAGTCCGGTTAGCTCCGGTGTGTCTTTCTTGGCGGGTGAGGGCGGTGGGGCTACCAGCAGAGCCTGGCGCACCCTACACCCGACCTTCTTCCCACGCAATTGGTAATGCTCGCAACACCCCTTCCTGGAGCTACCGCCACACTTCTCAGGGTTGTATTTGCACACGGGACGCTGGCAACCGGCGGTCTCGCACACTAGCGCCGGCTCGCCCTTGGAGACACGCACGTGCACCTGGAAGAGATCGTCCTGCTCCTTCTTGGTGAAGAGGGCCAGGCGCGCATCCTCTGACTGGAGCACGTACGTCTTTTGGCGCAGCCTGGTGTTGTTGTTGCAGCCGGCACAGCATGGCAGCAGGCCATAACACGTCTGTGTCTCCTTCTCCTCGTGGGTTACTACCACGCTGACATGGGCACCCAGAGTAGCAGCGCCCTTCTCGCACAGCACACACAGCTTGGGCCATGAGTCCTGGGGCGTGCGTTTCACGTACTGGTCCTTGAACGAGTCACAGGACTCTGCCGGGGCCTGTGAGCTGGTGAACGTCAGGTGATTCACAATGGCTCCCTGTGGCACCTTCACCCAGGTCTTTCGACTCATGGCACCCGTATAATCCAGGTAGGCAAGTCGCAGGCTGCAAAGCGTGCTGTTCTTTTCTGGCGATTCAACCGGGCCTGTGTCACGGTGTTGACCTTGAGGATCGAGTCAGTGCTCTGCCGCGTGAAGGCTACCCACTGGTCACTGTGTGGGAAGTAGGCCCAGGAGTAGTCCTTGGTGGGGCGTCCAAACTGGGCGTAGCGCTCTCGACGCTGTGTCTTGGTCTCTTCGTCCTCTGCAGAGTCGTCGGCTTCTGTCGCTACCAGACTAATGAGTTGGGCCGAGAGAGGGTCAAACAGTTCCTCCTTTCCGTCCTGTATACGTGCTCTGATCTGCTTCTGTTGTTCCTGTAAGGCTGAGGTCTGAAAGGACATGGGATAAATACGCTGTCGTGCATACAGGAGTGTGGTCGTGTATCACTGCATTATACCCTGTCTCTGTCTTCTTCTACCCCGCCCCCCCTTATGAGCGGAGACCAGAGGCCCAGATCACGTACCTGGACCTTTCCCTCGCAGGGAAATCAGGGCGTGGTGGCGGCCAATCAGGAGGCAGAACTTGGAGCCAATGACTACGGTGGTGGCGGTGGAGGAGTGGCGTTTCACGGCGACGACGCGGGGCCACCAGATGCCGACCTGTACGCTAGTATGCCTGGCGATGATGAGGAGGCGGAGGAGGAGGCGGAAGAGGAAGCGGGTCCAGCGGCGGTAGCACCCAATCAAGAAGCGGAGTCTGGCAACGACAAGCCGTACGCTGACTCACCTAACCGTAACGAGGACGAAGAAGAAGAGGATGATGACATGATGATGGGGAGAAGGGACGATGATGCATATGCCTCTCTGCCCTCTCAGGAAGAGGAGGATGATAGGGAAGAGCCTGTGCCCTCGGACATTGCAGAGATTATGGAACGTATGGCGGACAGTGACGAGGACGAGCCTGAACAAGACGTTGCCGCTGCGCTGGACGAGCCTGAACGGGTGGAGGAAGAGAAGGATGTGTTGGACTTCCTGGATGAGGACACGCGGTCGCTGATCAGAAGGTTCACAGAGATGGTGACACCGGACCATCCAGACCATCACGTGGGTCTGTATGTGTCGGACGAGGTGCAGGAGCCGCTCCCACTCCAGGCCGAGGAACCTTTGCCCCAACAGACCGTGGTGGAGAAGGCCCGTGTGACTGGGGGCCAGGGAGGAGCAGAGCTCAACACAGCGGAAGACAAGAAACGGCGCGACATGGTGTACAAGCTAACCCAGGCCTTTAATGTCCAGACCCAGGACCTGGAGGAACACCTCAAGACGCTGAAACGCACCGACGTCAAGGACACCATGCGGGCCGCGAGCGTATTGCTGGTCCACTCCAACCTGTATCCCCTCTTTGAGCCCTTGATCAATGGCAAAGGGTACTCTGACCAGGACCCGGATCCAGATGCCGTGAATCAAGTGGACACCGAGTTGCTGCGACGAGCCATGATTGCCGCGCTTACCACCCTGCTGGTCTGGGTCGTGAAACCCAACTACCAACGCCACCGTGCCATGAATTTCCCGCTGTTCTGGCACCTGTTGCTCATAGCACACTACGACCGCCACCAGGGTCCGCATCCAGAGACGCTGGTGGCCGTGGAGACACTGCTGCATCACTGCCCGCAGCTGTACTGGTCTACCATGCGTTGTCTATTGGGCTGGTCCCCTAGCATGAGCAACCCCATCGGCACGCAGGAGCATGGTCTCACTGGACTGTTTGCCTTTGTCTCTCGTGCCATGGGATACTCGGAGGTGGCACTGGACTTTAGATTTCTGGACAGCCTGACCTTGAATCGCGCCATCTACCTCCTGGTCCGTCTGGTGCGACTCAGGGCAGGTGAGACTGAGAACTATCTGCCCCGGGTACGATTGAGTGTGCCCCTGAGCTCTGGGCCGCTCTCTGGCAGCAACGCCAATCTGTTTCGTCTGGTTCCCACGTCCCCATCACAGGGATTGGCCAATGCCTACCTCAGGTTTCTTACGTCTCTGCTCACCCCACCCAACGGCGCCTTCCTCTCGCCCATACACTCCCTTTCAGCAGATGAACTGTTTGATGTCTGTCGCTGCTTCATGCCACACCACAGCGATCTGATTAGACAGGCCCATACCCTTGTACAGGACAGGAACCATGCCGCGCCCTTCTCAGAGACCCCCAAGGCCGCCAGGGTCGAGGCGCCCTACACGCTCAGCAACTTTGCTGTCTCTGTGGTACCCTCTCTGTATTACGAGCGCTACGACCTGTGGCTGACGTGGTCCAGGGACGAGGCAGGCCTGTTTATTCTGACCCACCCTGTGCTGATGACACCCTGGCCCGTGCGGAATGCGAGAGCCAGGGACGATGACGGCCAACCACTCATTGCCTGGAAACCGGACGGTTCGGCTCGCCTCCTTAGTTCAGACCAGAAGCTTCTGGAACTAGTGTGTGCCTTGTCGATCTTTCTGCCCCTGACCAACCTCCAGGGCTACACGCCTCGCTCCGGAGTCCTGCCCAGGGAGAAGGCCTGGGAACAGCGAGAATTCGCCTCTTACTTCTACCCCCTGTTTGCTCGACACGTGTCTGCGCTGATGACTGCGCGAGTGTGGGAGCTGAAGGCGGACCGGGCCATGCTGTGGGATCCATGGCTACTGGTATTGATGGATGCTGCTACTCTGTACCGTGTACTTGTTGGGGAACAGAAGGAACAGTGGTTTAAGCATCTGGGGGAGGCACAGGAGGCCCTGAAGGCGTTCGACGAGGCCTATCTACTCCCACTGGATCACACGCCGCCCTCCACACCAGATCGACCGTCCATGAAGAAAAAGCCCAAATCCCAGGCCTCTCCGTCCGTCTCACCCTCTCAGGACTCAGCGTTTCTGGGATCGCCTAATCATGATCCCTATGAATTCAAGAGAGGGACACCGTCGACTCACCCCCGGGCCACGCCTAACAGCAGGTCCTATGCCAGTCCAGGGGCCAAGAAGGGAACGCTGCGATTCGTTATGCGGGGGGATAGCGACGACGACGACGACGACCGTACCATTTCCGTGGAACAGAAAGTAGCCCCTTTACACCTGAAGTTCAAGCCCCCCTCGCTTGCCAATCGTAGGAAGGCTAAGGCCAAGGCTAAGGCCCCGGCAGACCAGGAAGATGAAGTGATGGCAGGCATCGAGAAACAACTGCGTGAGGCTGCGACCTGGGACTGGGGCATGGGGGCCAGTGCAGTGAGATGGAGTCCTGAGGTCACCGCTGAGTTGGAGGAGCTACGTCTCCTGAGCGATAAGCCTGTCATTCAGGTGAGGAATCCCTTTAACCATGTCATGGAGGATCTGGAGCTTGACAGTGCAAACGACCTGTTCACTGGCATCCTCAAGGTGGCAGTAAACGATGACCAGGTCTTCTACCTGTCACCACCAGTGCGATGGGGTCTGCAGTGCTATGCCACGACCAGAAACCCCTTGCGCTTCCATGCGGTGTATCTCTCAGGGGACAATCTGGACCAGCTGAGCATACCTGAGGCCGCTGGGGTCCTGAACCCATCCCTGCAAGTGGTCAGAGCCCCAGAGACCTACACACAGCCCGTCTTTGTGTCTGAGACCGAGCAGGGCGTGGCAGATCAGGTCTCGGCACACCTGCTGGCCTTCCACAGGACACATACCCTGCGTCTGAGTCCAGATGAGTCACCGCCCGATCAAGAGGCAGAGTCCAGTCAGATGGCGCGGGCGATATACCAGGACTTCCAGTCTGAAATCCAGTCTCGTCGCTCTCTCCTGGCCGATCAAGTAGCCGCCGCAAAGTCTACGGCTCCTCGCCAACCCCACTCCCTCCTCCTCCGTCGCCGTCCTCGTCCTGCGTCCAGCGGTGTCTCGGCACTGTCAGGCTCGTACGAGGACTCCTTGATCTTCCAGCACTTTTCGCTAAAGGCCTGGCACGAGGTGTGGAGTCGCTGCCTGGAGCGCTGGCGCCAGTTGCTGTATGTGCGTGATGAGGTACCGTTCCGCATGGACAGGTCTCGTCTCTCGCACATGAAAGAGGCCCAGCGCGCCCTGTGGCATCACGCCGAACAGCTCTTGTCCCTGGCAAAGGGTGTGCTGATTAGACTGCATACCGCTATGTTCAAGGGGAGGTATGAGCTAGCACTTGACGGACCGGAGGGAGACGGACAGCCACTGATGTTCTTTCCCCGGACACCCACCGAGATGCTCAGTGACGAGGAGGAGTATGACGATGATGACGATGGGGAGCAAGGCTTTGAGTACGAGGCCAACGGCTTTGGGGGAGGTGTGGAAGAGGAGGAAGCGGAGGCGGAGGAAACAGAGGTGCGCACTCAGAGAAGATCGCCCACGGAGAGTCAGAGACAGGCAGGAGATGCAGTGGTGGTAGTCGATCTGGTAAGCAGTGACGATGACGAGGATGATGATGACAGAACAGTTACGGTAGTCGCTAAGGAATAAAAAACCCCTGCGTGGCTTTATGAACTTCGTGTGGCTCCTTCTCTCTCGTCTCTGATCCACAGGGCATGCGCCAGGTTCTGGTCCCGGTTCTGGTGCTGTGCTGGTGTGTTCTGGTCTGCGCCGATACCTGTCGCAGCCACAGTCAAAACAGAACCTCTTGCCTGGCAGCGTCGTCGCCTTCCTGTGTCTACAGCAACTTTAGCGGTGTGTGCTGCACGGACCACGGCCCCTTCACTTGTCCGGACGTGGAACAGGGAGACTTGCTCCAGAACGGCGGTGCCTACGTCGCACAAGTCTTCATCTTCTGGCTGGGCTTCTACTTCTTCTCCTTCTCTGCACTGGCACTCTCACAGCAACCCTTCAAGACCGAGATCGTGGTCCTCAGCTCAGACTGACACCCGTCCGCCGCCCGCACCTTCCGAGTGCGCAACGCGGCTTCGCACAAAAGGAGCGGACCTGTCCTCAGAACGTGAATCCGCGTTGCTCCGTGAACTGACGTGGTGGCGGGTGCGGAAGGGAGGGGAAAGGGGGCCATTTACTCGAACGCCATGTCTGCTGGAGGATTGCCCGCTCTACAAACTGGACTAAGCCTGCACTCTGTGCACCTGAGCCACTGTGGAACCTGGATGCGCTTCCTGGTCTCGAATGGGGACTACACTGCGCCCTGGGTCAGCCGGAACTTCAACATCGTGCAGGCCATGCGCGACCCCATCATTAAGCATCTCTTCCTGGTGTGCGGTCTCACAGCTTCTTACAACCGTGGAGAGAAGTTTAACTTGACTGAGAAGGTGGATGAGTACCGGAAACAGTTCCCCAGGGCTGGGGAGCAGGATTATCGGGACTTCCTACAGGTGTGGACGCCTCCCGCATCCGTGGTCATGAACCGTCTTGAAGTGGCTTTGGCCATGTCAATGGACTTTGACGGCAGCCCCGCGCCCCTTGAGGTGGAGAAAAGGGACGAAACCAAGGCTGAGGTCAAGCAGGAGGAGGAACAGAAGGAGGAGAAGACAGATGATGATGAGGAGGAGGAGGAGGATGCGCCCAGCAGCCCTCTGCCTCTGAGGCTGACTACTGTGGAGGAATGCGATCAGACCAGAAAGAGAAAGCGAGAGAAGGAGAAGAACGAGAGCGCCACTAGAGTAGCTTTTATTCGACGCAGGATTACACCGCGTAGGTCTTTACGCCTGCGAGGAGAGGATCCCGTGGGGGAGCGACACGCCCTTGGCCGCGGACCAAACTTTCACTAGATAAAACATACAACACGTTATTCAACAGATTCTCATAGTGCGTGTGGTTGAACTTGAGTCGACCAGCCTCCAGACAGGTGGCGCGGTACACAATGTTTTGCACCCGAGCGAGGAGCGGTCCCTTCCGCACCTCTTTGCTGTTCAGGGCAGGGTACAGCACGCGTGAGGTAAAGCCATCCGGTACGTCCTCGTTCTTGTGCTTCATAAAGTGGTCAAAGTGCTTGTAGTTGGTACTGGACCAGAACTGTGGCAGGCAGTTCTTTGGCAACTTGTTCTTCTGGGGATCCTCCTTGTGCTTCAGGTGTTGTTGGTGTGTGATATTGCCACTGAAGAAGTCCGTGCCTCCCAGCACAGTCAGCACCGTAAACTCAAAGAGGTCCAGATCCATCTTGTTATGGGCCAGGCGTATGACGTCGCTGAGATCACACCACCACGCATACGCAAACTCCCTCATCGCCAGGTGGTTGGCCATCACCACGCGGCCCTTGGCTCCACTGTCATGGAGCTTGTTCTCGGCAAAGGACTCATACATAGCCACGGCTGCATAGAGCAGAAAGTCCGTGTCGATGGAGTGCACCACAATCAGGTCATCCGGGTAAGAGCGTGTGTACTCATACACCAGACGCTGCATCTCCTTGTCTGCCTCTGCGAACCAGCCATAGGCATTAAAGTCTCTCCTGAGCCAGCAGATGCCTGCGGGCTGGTCCGGCACGGGAAGAGGCTTGATGCGACGTCTGGAGCCTGGTGGATTCGTGACACTGGGGTTCATCAGCATCACGTCTCGGGGTCCATGACGCACATACACGGGGGACTTGAGATTGGAAGACCAGGCCTTATGAGAGGCTTCGTCATAGGCCGCAATCAGCATAAACACCTCTTGCCACACTTGGTCCCTGATGAGGCGCTCCTCCATCAGCTTGCCCCACAGGTAGTGAGGTTCCTCGCCACCAGCTGCCAGGTCCTTCATGCAGGGCAGCCCTCCCTCTTTCTCCCCTCCATTGTCATCGTCGTCATCAACGCCATCGGCCCTGTCATCCTGTTCATAGCGGTACTCGTACGTCTTGAGTGGCTTCTGCTTCATCTCGTCGGGCATGGTCTGTGCCAAATCCAACACTCCCTGCTGCTGCTCCTGTAGCTCTAGCTCTTGTTCCCTCTCTCTCCGCTCCTTCTCCTCCACCCTGCTGATCAGGGTACGCAGCTCCTGGCCGGCGTACTTCTTGTCGTTGAGGATGGTGCGCAGCTTGGCCGGGTGTGGCACGCGGACTGACTGTGCCACGCGGTCAGTGCCCAAGAGCTCGTCGGTCTGGTGCTCCGCGTGGTCTATGCACAGGACTATGAGACGCAAGCCCGCACTTTCGGTCTTCTTGGCATAGTGATTCTGCAGCATGATGATTTGACCCATGAAGGCCTCTGCAATCTCACTGCGCGCCACTCGACGCGTCTCCTCGAACATGGGGTGGAGCATGGTATTGAAGTCAATCAGCACCACAGTGTGTCCCTCATGGTTCACTGGATTGGGAGGAGGTGGGCGCCCATTTGTGGAGTGCAAAAAGTCCGGGTCCAGTTGCTTCCAACGTTTACGTGTACCTGCAAAGAGCCCCATTGCCGCACCAATTCTGGCCTTTCACCCTTCCTCCTCGCACACTGGGTCTGCGCCGACTAAAAAACACGTACACGCGATGCGAAAACGCGGCCGGGTGGTCACGGGACCCCGGGGACGCAGCACCTGCAAGAAGACCAAGATGATGAGCGCAGAGGAGTCGGAGGATCTGTTTCGACAGTACCTCACACGCAAGGAGACGCACGCCCACACAGAGCTGAACCGACAGGCACAAGACCTGCAGCAGGGCATGCTCAAGACCAAGGGCCAGGGCCAGGGCCGGGGATCCCACCTCCAGCCATCAGACGCCCCTGCGGCCTTGACCTGGAGGGGGTCACAGCAAGTGGTGCTGCGTGCAGAGGGCAATGCGCAGACCGGCGCCCTCACCACCCAGAAACTCTCTACCCTCATGAGCACGGAGGAGGTACCGATGCACGACACGGGACTGCTCACAGTGGCTCAGAGTCTGGGGCTGCGTCACAAGCCTCTGGATAAATGGCAGCGCCGGTCAGAGCTCAGGCGTCAGGAGAGGCGTGTGCAGTCTGGCCACGAGTTCGAAACACGCAGACAGGTTGCCATCAACCTGGCACAGGCAGGGGTCCTGACCCGACTCTTCCAGAGCTTGTGTTTGCAAATCCTGCAAGATCCACCCACCGAGTATCAGCTGCCTCCGCACAGGGGCTTGCCAGACGAGGATCCGGAGCACCACTGCCTGCACTCGGAGAAGAATTGTCTGCCCTGTAACATGATCTCTGTGAAGATGCCGGCCGATGGCACCGCCGGCCGTCTGCACTTCTGCACCGTCACTGGCCACCCGCATTTCTGTTCCCGTCTGACCTGCGAGTACTTTACCCGGATGAAGCGCGAGAGTCACGATGTGTGTGCCCTTACGGGAGCGTGCTTCAACCCGCTGCCCTCTTCCGGACTGTCGTACCTGTCCGTAAACCCGTCTATGCGGGCCTGGCGCAAGGAGGACAAGGACGACGAGGACTTTGACCTGCCTCAGTACACCACCAATCGGGACAAGCGCCAGAAACAGAGCCAGACACTGCGCAGCATTGTGGCCGGTCTAAAGCGCAAGGACCACCAGGACCGGACCCTCGAAGAGATGCAGAGGGAACACAGAGCACAGGAGCATCAGCAGGCGCACAATCCCAGTGCTTCTCCACCCGTCCTCACACCCCAGATGGCGCGTCAATGGGACCAGAGGCTTCATGGAAACGACAGCGAACTGCCCACGGCGGAGAAGGTACACTGTGCGGTGCAGGCCAATACCAAGGATCCGCGTCTAAAGCAAGAGCGCCTGACCACGTTTCGACAGGAGATCATCCACATGCTCAAGGTGTACTATGGCCTGAGTGAGTACCGGGAGGCGCAACTGGACGAGCTGGTGGACATCTGCGAAAAGACTTGGGTGTTACTCACAGCCTCTGAGGCCTACATGAGACAAACCATGAGTTACCAAGTGGCGCGGCACCCGTACGTGGTGCTGGATCTGTGCGCCAGTTCTGGCATGCAGCCTACCATCAAGTATGAGCAGCCGTGTGAGGAGGAGCCGGGTGTCATTGAGATTGTGGTGGAGGACGTCACACTAATCCCCATTTGTCCCTGGCTGTGTCCATTTTACCGACCCCTGGTCTCTTTCGCAACCACACAGCACCCGCGGAAGAAAGTGCAGTGGTCCAAGCTGAGCAAGCGCTTCAGGGACTATATGCGGTGTCTCACTGCGGACCCTGCGCGCCACAGCATTTTACGCGCTTTACATGCATCCTACGAAGATACAAAACACAATTAAAGGCTTCCGTTTGCATGGTCGATCCCCCCGAGCTCCTGTTGAAACCCCCCTGGGTCTTTGTGTGGCCGGTGGTAACTCTGCTGCTCACGTGTGCCTGTGCCCTGTGTTGCTGTCGTCTGCGGGAGTCACACACACGCGTGCTGCAACAGGCACAGACGATTACCCATACCCTGGTCTCGAGCGTGCACGATTCGGACTCCCTGGAACTGCAGCAGGTACGCACGGGAATAGATGGGCGCCTGAGATAGACTGCCATGACTGACTACGACCACCGGGACGATGCCAAGTTTCCCCTTGGGCTCTGTGCCCTCCTGACCTTTGTGGGCCTGGTGCTTCTGGCGAGCTCTGGTATTCATGAAGGGGAGTTCAAACTCAAGCGAAAGACTAGCTCGGCCCCAACACCCGCACCCACTGCTGTGCCCACCGCTGCGCCCACCTTGTCACCCACGGCTGCCCCAACCCCGGCGCCCACAGCAGACCCCACACCCGATCCCACGCCTGACCCTACCCCGGCGCCGGGACCGGGACCGGGACCGGGTCCAGCACTCATGATTGATGGAGCGCCCGCGCCCGGACCAGCGCCACTGGGCCAGGGTGACACACCGCGTTGGCGTTCTTGGCGTTTCTGGTACTACAACCTGCTGGTGTTACTGGGCGTAGTCATTGTGGCCCTGATTCTGTGGAAGGTCAGACAGGGCAGACGGCAGCTGGTGTATAAGGCCCCAGAGCCCCCCTATCATGAGGAGAACGGGGGAAAGGGCATGCCGGCAATTCACTTTCACCTGGACGGTCTCAGACAGGGCAGGGCCTCAGAGGAGGTGTATGTAACGCGTGAGAGTGAGGCCACGGCCGCGCAAGAACGGGAACTGCGTCGCCTGGAATGCGACAGACGTAATCGGACCCTCAGTGTCTCCCGGGCTGGTCCGGTGGATAACGAGGGCAAGAAGAGGAGGGAAGCCGACGAGGAGTTGACACGACAGGATGCCACACTGGAGGCACTGCATTCCATGGAGCCCTCCACGGTGCAGGGCCTGAGCTCCGATGACGATAACGACGACGAGGACCTGACGGTGTATGGTGTGGCCCCGCCTGATCCAGTCATGCCGCAGCCGTCTTTCCCACACAGCGAGGCAGTAGAGCCAGAGCCACAACCAGTGTCAGTGAGTTATAGTCTGAAAGAGGCCTGTAAGGTTTACCAGGCAGAGGAAAGTGTGGTTTACAGTGATGCAGATAGTCTTTATGAGGTTGATTTAAGCGACATACCCACACAATAAAAGGGAAACGACACGAACCCCCCTTTCTCTCTATGATTCCCTTATGACAACCATGGGTTCGCCTGCGCGAGGTCTATCCACCGCCGCTCCGGACCAGAAGGGATGTCGACACAAGGGACACCTGGAGGTTCTGGGTGACTGACGTGCGATCTTATCCATACAGGTGAGACACGTGGTGCCACCGCACTCCGGACAGCGCATGACATGCAAGGGCCTGTCTTTTACCGCCTCCTCGGAGCACACAGGGCAACACTCGTCCTCCCCTGCTGCACCCTGCCCCGACACACAGATCTCACACCGTTCCCAATGCGGTAACCCCCGCACCAGCGCTTCCCTGCGCCTTTCCCGCGAGGTCAGGTATATCAAAGACACCTCGTTCTTGTAATCCTCTGAGTAAAGAAGAAAGAAGGAGGTGGAGCGTCTGCCCCTGTGTGCCTGTGTGAGAAAGCCCAGAAACAGCATCTGTGTGAGGCAAACCGTTATTGTGACCAGGGCCTGGAAGATACACCAGTACTCCGCCGCCCCGTACGCCTTGAAAGACGCTGAACTGAGCAGAGCCACTAACATGAAGAGGGAGGTACCCAGACAAACAGACTGTACAATGTCTGCAAGGGCCTCTCTCCAGAACGTGGCTTCCTTGGCAGCCACTATGGACGTCATGGAACTGCCCATGTTAACAATCAGAAACGTTAAGACGTTGGGATCGCGCAAGGGGATGGCCCCTGACATAGTCAAGGCCAGGTTCACCCATATCACTAGGTCCAGCCAAAACATCTGTAGACGCGCTCTATCTCTGCGCACGGCCAGGTGGATGCGGTCACCCAGGCTACCTACAGGAGAAGGCCCCAGCGCTCCATGCCCTGGAAGGTGTCGCACCTGTTCCCGATTGGATCCGTCTTCGCTCACCAGTCTCGTCACCTCTGGCAAGGGATGGTAATGATAGAGATTCCCCATACTGCCCACCCGTGCATCTAGCATACGTTCCCAGAAGGTCATGGCATTGGGGGCGACAAGTAACTCTACCCCCTGTACAGTGGACTATGTAACACCACGAGTTTATGCACCCCTACCCCTCCGACTCCCAGGAAAGAGCAAACCGTGTCTCAGAATGTGAATCCGCGTTGCTCATAAGAACAGCACCGCATCCACGGATGAGGGGGTTTCAGAAGTCCAAGTGACCATGCACCCGCCCAGACCCATCTGGGCCTATATAATATCGCCCTTCCTGGGTCAAAGCGAGTTACGTAACGGTACCATGGTCTGCAAGAAGTGGAGAGCTTGCACACAAGACATCCTAGACAACAGGAGAGAATGGAGTGACGAAGAAGTGGGATGGAAACGTGCCGTGGCCAGCTTAGGAGTGTATAATGTGGATACCATGTACCGCCTGCCTGATCGATTACAGGACTTGGTTGTGTGTATTCCTGAGTGTGTGGCGGACAAAAAAATTGTGCTGCCACAGTCGGTCAAGTCTCTAAAAATTTTTACCTGGCGCATGGGATTGGCGCAGTTTAAGAATCTGGATAACCTGCGCAAGATAACGTTCATGGATAGCAATGCCGCTGACTTTGACGGTTGTACTCTTCCCCCCCCGCCTGGAGACGCTTACCATTGGCTGGCTGCGTGCGGAAACAATCTTTCCCTCCACCCTCCGTCATCTGTGCATGAGCGGATTTATTAATGTTGGAACCCCCAAACTGTCTCCTAATCTGGAGCAGCTACGGATCGTAAACAAAGATGGTCTCCCTCCCGACATCTTTGCTAAGTGCACCAAGCTCAAGTCTCTAACACTCCTTCATAGTGCTCATCAGCGCATGAAAGACCTCACTTTGCCCCCTAACCTGGAGACGTTCGCCTTTTCTGGAGAGGAGGATCAGCTGTCGGAAATTGTGTCCTGGCCCGCATCCCTCACTGCCCTGAATTTGGCTTGCACCTTTTCTGATCCGTCGGAACGAATGACCTGGCACATTGGAAGACTGTCCTGGCCGGACACTTTAGTCTCCCTGGACATGGGAACTTATTTCCTCAAGTCTAATGGAGACACGTTGTTTCCGAGGACACTCGAGATCCTGAAGTTGGGCTGTGTGGATCTTTCGTCGACGGACTTTATTCTATCCCTGAAGAACCTACGTGTGCTGACCATGCGTTCTGCGTACTGGGACCGATCTGAGTTTACCTCTGTAGTGTCAAAGCTCCTGAAACACAAACCGTCCCTAACCATCAATGATATGTACGGTACTGTATCTGAATAAATATCTGTTCTGTCACTGGTGCCTTTTGTATCCTCCTCTCTGCGTTTTACGCCGTACCTGTAGGCTCGCTCCTCACGTCTTATGGAGTTGGTGCGGGGGTGGGTGAAGCCGTAGGAATGCCCGGGGGTGGAATCAGAGCATCACCCTCGTCCCATGTGGAGCTGTTGGGTTGCAGGGCAATATTCAACAGTGCTTCCCTGGCCAGCATCCGATACGTGTTGCGGTGCAGCAGGGCCACTTGATACGGACCCGTGTTGCCCGTGGTGTTGAGCAGGGTCAGCGACACCTGTCCCGTGCGCTGAATCGTGGTGCACTCCGTGGTACTGCCACACACATACTGCCACAGGTACAACTCATTCACATCACAAAAGGTCCCGTTACACGCACCAGGGCGAAACAGACCCACCCAGTCCGTAGTTGTACCCGACTCTGTAAAGGACACGGTCACGTTGCTCCCCACCTCAATGCTGCCATTGGTGGGCCGCACCAGGGACAGGGTGGCGTGTGGCCGTGTGTAGACTCGTGTGGCATGTGTGCCCCCCGCCGCTAGGCTAAGGTTAAAGATAAAGCGGTTAAAGGTCGCAGGATCTGTCAAGGGGGCTATCACCTGCGACACATAGAGCTGTGAGCCCTGGGCCTCGCCGTACACAGCGGTGACCAGACCCGTGGTGGCTTGTGTGTCTGCGTTGCAGGCCGAGACTGGGTGTGGGGATGAGCCCGTGGTGAGATTGGCCTCTGCGGTGTTGCTGCTGACGTTCAGCACATACAGTCCCTCGCGCAGACCACAGACCAGAAACGTGTGGTCGGTGAGTCCCGAGTCCAGCGGCGCCAGAGCGGCCAGACCTGTGAGCGTGGCATTGGTGGGCACCGCGCCAGTAAGGTTGGTACCCTCCACTAGCTCGGGCGACAGCAGGGCCGTGGACGAGGGTGGCTGCTCCATGCTGAGTGTCCGGTTGTTGGGCTGAAAGCTGAGGTCCAGGAACGCTATGGCGCCCTCCGTGACGTTGACGGGCACCGAGGTGTAGTCACTGGCGGCCTGCAGTCGATTCGTGCCCGAGAAGGCATCCAGGGTACCGGCCCACAGTGTACTGGTCCGGGAGAAGGCGGTTTGCACTACCCAATCCTCGAGGTTGTACGAGGACACGTTCTGATCCACGGAGGTCTGCAGCGTGTCCAGATCCAGCTCCAGGAACTCGGAAAAGCGCTCCGTGGCCGTTTCTCTGGCGCACATGGCCCTGGCCCGATTGTTGTGTGAAATAAAGACACGGTTGAGTACTGCATCAACTGTGCGCGCCCCCGTCCGCACGATGGCGGCCACGGGGTAGATGCACTCTGGCGCATCACAGGAGAAGCCAGTGAGTGTGCCGCCCCTTCTGGGCCAGACGTACATCTTGCAGTGCAGATAAGCCACCACATACTCCCGTGTAGAGTCCAGGGACACAAACTCGTATTCCCCCCCAAAGAAGTTATCCTCGCCCTCCACAAAGTACGCCCTGGTGATGTTGAACACACCGGCGTCGCTCACGTGTATCTCCAGCACGCGATCTGCGTTGAGAGGGGCCGTGGAGTCATCACCGCTCACAAAGATGTAGTTCTTTCCCTCCGCAGCAAAGTAAACATTGGTCCACGAAAAGGCGCCATCCCTGGGCAGGGTTAAGGCGGAACCTATGGTGGTGAGGGCATTGGTGGTCGTATCGTGATCTGCACACAACACAGTGTGTCCACCAAAGCCCACTGCATAGGTCACACACAGGCGGCTGTCGTCGGAACTGACGGCAATGCTCGCCGGTGTGAGGAACCCTACAGACACTAGGGAGGTGTTGCTGAGTACAGCGCCAGTGACAGCGTCGTGGACCAAGACCTGAATCACTGTGTTGCGCGAGTCCGTGCCAGTCTCAAACACAAAGAGCCCCGTGTTGCCAATGACGGTCATGCGGAACCCGACTGTGTTGGCTATCAGCTCATTGTTGTAGCTCACGTTTGTCAGGAGGGTGTAGTCCGAGGTCTGCCAGCGGTATATCTCCGTGGTGCTGACGCCAATGAGCGTGGACTCGGGTGTGGTGATGGTGTCCAGAGGCGCATCCAGATCCCAGGACACCAGACGATTGCCCGACCGCGCCAGGAGCGTGTTGTTGCTGGTTGTGACCTCCTCAAAGCCAGGCGCGGCAGCCTGTGCATCCACCAGATAGCTGAGCGCTCTCAGGGTAAAAGTGTTGTACCGCACAATGTAGTACGGTGCGCTGGACAGAACCACGTACAGTTCCTGACGCGTGGCGTGCACATGCAGGTCCTGGCACCCGCTGCCGGAGGGCAGTGCCACGTGGCGCAGGATGGCCAGGTTCTGTGCCGCTTCCATCTCGTAGAGGGTCCCGTTGCTGCCGTCGGTGCAGCCATACACCAGTGTATCGTCCAGCGACACAGTGAGTCCCGTGAAGTACCAGGCCTCCGTCTCGTCATGGAGCGCCACCAGATCTACCGTGCCCTGTACCAGATCACCGCGAAGCACACTACCGTTAAGGTTGTCAGAGGCCGTGGTGGCGCGGTACATCAGAGAGCCCGAGTGGTTGGGTTCCCAGGCTCCAGAGGACCCATTGCCCATCTGGAAGTCGGTGAGCACCTCTCCCGTGCTGAGCTCGATGCGTGTGGCGCGCGTGGGACCCGAGGCGCCGTTGTCGTTGTCGTACACTGCCAGCACAAACTCCTCCAGGTTCTCCACGGGCGTGGGCGCGGGAGTGGGGGCCAGGGTAGGGGACAGGGTCGGAGCCAGAGTCGGAGGCAAGGTGGGAGCCAGTGTGGGTGAGAGAGTGGGCACCAGGGTCGGGGAGAGCGTTGGAGAGAGCGTGGGCACCAGGGTCGGTGAGAGAGTCGGGGAGAGTGTGGGCGAGAGTGTAAAGGCGTCGATGTGATGCACTGCCAGGGCCACAATCTCGATGTCTGCCGTGGTGTGGGTGTACACCTGCTGTGTGGTACCCAGGGCAGTGGTACTGGCGCGTGAAATGTTGGCCGTGCCATACTCTGCATAGAACACAAAGTCCGAGATGATGGAGGCGGCGCAGGTGCTGACGTTGCGTCCCAGGCTCTGCAGAATGGCTCCCGTGGTGATGTTGATGGTTACCAGGCCCTGAGGCACCTCGGGTCCACAGACCACCCAGACCTGAGAGGCGCCCGTGGGTATCGCCAGTCGTTTGGCGGAGGAGTTGCTGCCCAGGGTATAGGTGCCGATGGCGGCGCTGGTGCCGGTCTCCCACACCGAGAGCTGGGTGTAGTCGCCGTTGGCCGTGGAACTGGTGATGGCCACCAGGTAGCCGTCATGGGCCACGATGCTGCGCACGGCGTTGGCGTCCCAGTTGCTATCGGTGTAGTTACCCGTGGTGCCAGAGACAGTCAGACCTGCATAGGCGGCCGAGTGGGTTACGGCGAGGATGGAGGTGTTGCTGGACAGGTACAGCTCCAGTCCGGCGGTGTCATAGCCTAGCTGGGTACGCACGGCCTCAGAGGGAGAGGACAGTGTGTCGATGGCCACCAGACCCTCTGTGGAGGTCAAATTGCCCAGCGTCAGGACGCCGTTGAAGAGGGAGTACGAGGCGTAGGAGGAGTCATCTCCCACGATCTGGTCGGCCTCCTGTGAGGCGGGCAGTGTGGGGACGTCACAGGTGCGCACATTGACCACTCGGGCGCGGTTGATGGTGGCCACCGCAGAGCCCAGAAACAGGAGTTCCTGCGCATCATTGATGTACAGGGGTCCGGCGGTCTCTCGGTTGTTGAGCGCTCCAGAGGCGGTGGTGTTACAGAGTGCGGTGCCATTCATGAGGTGTGAGGACAGACTCTGAATGAACCCGCCATCGTCGGACAGCGCGACCAGGATGTCGTCCACAAAGGGAGTGGGCGCGGGGGTGGGGGGTAGCGTGGGGGCCAGTGTAGGTGATAGGGTGGGACTTAGTGTGGGCGAGAGGGTAGGGGACAGCGTGGGTGTCAGTGTAGGGGAGGCCGTGGGTGCCACCGTGGCTTCCTCCTGCAGCACGATCCACAGCACAGCCGCAATCACCACGGAAGCCACTATGAGGGCGAAGCATGCGCCCTGACGACTGCACAAACACACGTCCATGCTGCAGTACTGCAGTTCATAGAGCCATCGCCTGGGGTGAAACCAGGGATAGGCCAGACGATTCCGGTTAACCTCAGAGAGTGCTACACGGTCCTCAATGGTGCGGCTTTCGTCATACTCTGCTCTGCTTTGGCGGTGGTGGTGGCGTGGACGGCGGCGGTCATCAGACTCTACGCTGAAGGTCAGGAGTGTCGACTGTTCTTCTGCCGCATCACCCGGAGGGTCATCAACGGTGTACATGGTGTAACAAGAGAGAGTGGAGTGCGTAACTTCTTAGAAGTGAAGCAAGTTTTTATTGTTGGGTACTTCTGCGTAGCATCAGCAGTAGGTCCTCTGCGTTTCCGGTGACTTGCTTCCGTTGCTGCTTTGTTATGATGCCTTGAACTGCCTTGGTAAACTTTTTCCCGGTCTTTGTGGAGAGTGGGGTTGGGGTTTGAGGCGGGGGAGGCGGGGGAGGCGGTGCTGCCCAGACAATGCGAGGGCGAGGTTGTCCAGGGGAAGGAACGAGCAAAGGACAGAACACAAAGGAGTTGTGCGCAGGGACGGAAGGGGAGTAAGAGGAGAAGAGAACAGGAGCAGGGGCGGGGGTGGGAAGGGAAAGGGGTCTTAGAGGAGGAGGCGGGGGTGGGGGAAGGGGAGGGGGAAGAGGAGTAGTCGGTGTCACTCGCCGAACGGGAACCTTTCGCCCTGTCCATTGAAGAGGAGTCTTGCGCGGAGAGGCGGGACCGTTTTGATACTCCAGGTTCATGCGTTCCATGAGTTGCTTGACGCGATTGGTGGCACGCTCTAGGTTAGCCTCGAACGCATAAACCACCCTTAAACCCAGTGCTTCCCTGCGTTCATGGATGAGTCGGAGCTTGCGTTGTACGGCTTGCACCTCGAAGGTGGTCATGACGCGAGTAAAGGAGCGGGGTATGGGTGGGATACAGCTGGCCATAAGATCATCCCCCAGGCCATGGATGATCAGGTAATCCAAGTAGGGAACGGTGGGAGACTTCCAGCACTTCTCTTCACCAAAGCGATGGTTCAGTGCCTCCAGGGCCGCATGCTTGCAGCGGAGAGCCCATGCGGTATGATCTTCACCAGACTCACGAAACAGACTCAGAGTGCTATCGTCATCCTGTTCCACGGTAAAGTGTGTAACACACAGCGTCACGGGTTTGGGCAGAGGAGTAGAGAGAGCCATGCTCTTGGGTGTGTGTGTATGGGTCTTGGGGGAATGGCCACCCACCCGCGCCAAACACCACGACACGGACCTGGTGAGCAACGCGGAATCACGTTCTCACACCCGGTTTGCTTTTTGGGCGAGTCCGCGTTGCGCCTAGTGGAAGAGGGGGAAGAGGAGGGAAGAGGGCAGCAACAAACAATTCCTGGGCAGAAACACAAACTTTTATGGCGCCACCTTTTATGTGTGATCAGACCTCTGGTCATGGTGTCGCAGCCTCCGTGGATCTCCTGTCTGACGGTGGCCTCGGGTCTGGCACTCTTTAGCCTGGTCACCTTCAGTCTCTTCTGGGATGAAAGGGCCACTCTCAGACGTGATCGGGCCTCTGAGCTGCTGCTACACCTGGAGACACAGCCCGGTGTAGACGCACCCTTTTTCTGCACGGACGTAGATACCCCGTTGGTGTTTGGCCCGTTCTGGCAACGCATGCCGGCGAACAGTGGCCTCATCACAGACACTGCCACCAACGTCTCGATCTTTACCGTACCCAACCGGGCGCTGTATACCTTTGACCTGCATCTGTATCAAGACGACGGGGAGATCTTTGGTGTAAGTGCCGTACCGGACACGGGCTACTTTTACCTGCGTCAGGTGGAGGGACATGTGCTGGGACGGGCCTCCTGGATTCTGAATACGCCAGGAGACTTTACGCGAGACGGTTCGGTGCGACTGAGGGTGACGAGGGAGCTAGAGGGGGGCACGCAAGTACAGGTGGGTGGGGCCTGTGCAGGGGTGAATGTGCGTCTGCAGCAGGGCTCCTTCAGCATTCGACGCGAAGCCCTGCGAGTGGGCGCTGAACTGCTGCCCCTGCCCTCGGGCATTGCACCCTCCCCCACGCCATTGATCACTCCAGATCCTACACCTGCACCTACCTCTGCGCCCACCGGAGCACCCACGGCGGCACCCACCGAGGCCCCGACGGGAGCCCCTACTGCTGCGCCCACACCGCTGCCCACCTCTGCCCCCGAGCCCAATGAATGGAATACCACGGTGCAAGAGGCCTCAGTGACCAGTATCAATGGCATGGCTACCAAATCCGGTACGTTTGCCCCATACACTGCTTTCAGTCACGGGGCCGAGATTTTAGTCATGGGGAACGGAGGTGCTCTGGCTGGGTGTGGTCAGTCGGCAGCACTGAGGCGCACCGGAAGCTCTTGGGCCGCTTCTAGCATGTTGGCCAGTAACCCGCTCTGCCCTACATACGACGACATGGGGAATAACCGCATAGCCGTAAGCGGGGATGCCAAGCGCGTGGTTTATGTTTTAGACGCGGCCTCTGGCCAAGCCGTGACCTCCATCTCCGACTTTGGCACAGACCAATGGACCTCCGACAGCTCACTCATTGACTTTAATCCTCTCAACCTCCGCGGTGTGCGGCTTAACGAGGATGGGAATCTTATGCTAGTGGTTACACTTGACGATTTACTGTTTTACGACACGACCAACTGGTTTCAGAACCCTTCCAACGGCACCTATGCCCTTACCCTGCTGTACAACTACACTGATGTCAATCTACAGGGCTTCGAGGCTTCCCCTGACCTGTCAATTGTGTACTACTTTACCTGGCCGGCCGGTGTCACGCATAGAGTGGTAAGATCGGGTAATACTTGGTCAGTAGATGGCCCTACGGTTACGGCGCTACCCACCTTCGCCATTTGGCACGCGGCACCAGAGGCAGAGAGATTCATCTGGTACAAATCAGGGACGGGTATTTTCACCACTATCTACACAGGCTCCGTGTGGCAAAACAGCACCGCACCCATTGATGTAGGCTCAAGCATTTTTGAAGCTCTCATCTCGGGTAACGGGGAGGTTATGGTCATAAGGGAACCACCGTTCACTCGGGCCCGAGTATATAGATGGGAGACGGGTGCCTGGACCGAGAAAGATACTTTAGAAAGGCCGGTCACTGGGTGGCCAGACAAACTTATCGTGTCACATGATGGCTCAAGGATTGCTGCGAACGGTGGGAACACCGATGAGGTGGTCATATTTGCCTCGGGGACATGACGTGAGTTGTTTACGCGATCATAGGCTAAGCATAAGATACACTGTACACTGAGGGGATTATGAATAAAGGGAACGCATTACACCATGGATTTCAAGCACAACTCCTCGAGACCTGCCTCCACCTCTATTCAGCCTGCCATAGCCATAGCTCAATGGGCTAATCCAGAGGAGGCAGACGATGATGTAGAGCTCTCGACCTACTCTGCCCTGCCCTCAGTGTCTGCATCAGACGCCGGGCTTCACACGGACCGGGACTCTGAGGCCCCGTCGGAAGACGGTGGGGCGGTATGTCGTTTCCTGAAGACCAAGCACTGGGTGATTTTCGTGGTCATGCTCCTGCTGGTGGCGCTCCTGATCACCGTGCCTTGGACCACTGCTGCGCTGTCGGGTACAGAGGCATCCAATGCACCACCCCCGCCCGTCAACAGAACCACGCGTGTCCCAACTCAGGCACCCACCCGCGTGCCCACCGCTGCCCCAACAGGTGTCCCCACTGCCCCTCCGACCGACTCGCCCACCAACGCACCTACCGCCCAGCCGACCAGAACTCCCACAGCCCCTCCCACTGGTGCTCCCACTGATGCTCCCACCTTATCCCCGACTGAAACACCCACCAGCCCACCGACTGCACCACCCACCGAAGCCCCCACCGATTCCCCAACGGGAGTGCCCACTGCCACACCCACTGATGCCCCCACCGATTCTCCGACGGGAGCACCCACCGCTACTCCAACTGCCCCGCCTACCGATGCCCCCACCGCCTCTCCGACGGGAGCCCCTACCCATACCCCATCTCCTGCTCCCTCTCCCGCCCCCTCTCCCACCGTGGTCTCCAACCAGTGGCACGACTCTGTGCTGGAAGCCGATTTCACCGATGTCAATGGTAACTCGGGTCTGGACTTTTCGCGCTACCGTGCCTGGGATCTGACGGCCCAGATCCTGCTGGTGTGTCAGGCCCAGGCGCTGGATGACTGCGGGCGCTGTACAGCCCTGCAACGCAATGACACTCAATGGACGGCCACCACATGGTCCCTGACCAATCCCCTGTGTCCCTCTTACACTCACATGGGCAGCGGCGCCCTGTCCTTCAGTGGAGACGGCACGCGTGTGGTGGTGGGCGTCTCCCCGGCCATGGGAAAGGCGGTGACCGGCCTCTCCTCAACCACACCGGGTGAGTGGATGGCTCACGAGTCGCTGGTGGACTTAAGTCCCCTGAACTGTCGCGGCGTGCGTCTCAATCACGAGGGCACCCTGATGCTCGTGGTGGACCTGTACTCCCTGCTCTTCTACGACACGACACACTGGTTCCAGGCCCCTACCGATGCTGCTTACAACCTGACGCTGCTCTTCAACCACACCGACATGGGTCTGTCACACTTTGAGGCATCGCTGGATCTGAGTGTGGTCTACACCTACTCTCGTCTGGCCAACACCACGTATCGATTGGCCAGGACGGGTAATGCCTGGGTGGTGAGCCACGCACTGCACACGGACATGAGCTACCTGTCCGGTAGTTGGTGTGCAGCGCCTGAAGCAGAGCGCGTGGTGTGGAGGGTACCGGGCTCCGACGTGGTGGAAACGCACACCTTTGATGGCAGTACCTGGCTCAACACCTCGTTTCACCTGGGCGCCTCCAGCTACAGTGATATGTACCTATCGGGTAACGGCGAAGTCCTGGCGAACAGGGACAATAGTCGGAGACGGATCACTATGCATCGGTGGATGTCGGCAGAAGGGACATGGGTCAACCGTACGACGCTGCAACGCGGAGACCCGCTGAACTGGCCCAGTACAGTGACGCTGTCGCATGACGGCTCCCGGGTGAGTGCCAGTGCTCTGGACACAGACGACTTGATGATCTGGCGCTCTGCAACATAGACTAGACTGCAAAAAACTGCCAAGGAAAAGTGCTGCAATTAACTGTAAAGGAAAAGATTGCAGCCCTTTCTTTTTCGTATCTATTCTTTGTACCCCTGTCTAAACGCGACCTCACCGTGTATCAGAAAGTGAATCCGCGTTGCTCGTAAAAGGGAGCAGTGTGGTGGCTTTTGGTGGGTGAGAGGGGCCATAACTCAAATAGACTTGCACCCAAACCTTCTTTTACTACACGTTTATCATTACCCCGTCAACCATGGAGCACAAGAGTGACGACGCAAACGTATCGATGCACGAGGACGAGGTAGTGCTGAAGGAATTGCCACGTTCTAGACTCAATGTGATTCTGTGCCTCGAGGCCGTGGGCTCTGCGCTGAGGGCATCTTCTGTCTCGGAGCCCGAAGTCCTGGGTGACTATGACTTTGTTCCTTTTAGGGAGAGTCTGCCAGGTGTGTACTCTGACCTAAACCCCCAGGTTTCCTTGCCTTTGGGGGACCGTTTTACCCCACTAGACCGGGTACAAGTCGTGCAAGCCCGGAGTCTGAAGGACCTGTCTGCCGCGGACCGCAAGCTACCCGTGCGCTTGATTTGCTACAAGGGCCCGGTGACCTTTCGGATGGATGGCAAGCCAGTACTATGCCTCCCCGATAAGATGGGTCTCTCCGCGGGTGACATGACGCCCCGGAGCATGACCGCCTTTGATCTGGGTCAGTACAAACCCCACTCGGCTACGGTGCTGTGGTTGACGCTCACACATGAGTGCGATCCCGAGGCTCAGGAGCAGTTACTAGAGGAGCTCAAGGTCTACTTCAGGGAGGTGATTGTCACCTACACGGAGGAGCACGAGATGCATCGGGGTCAGTTCCTGAAGGCGCGGCAATGGCTCATGCAGCTGTGGGGTCGTCTCTTTGTACCGGAGCTAGGAGACCATGACATGACGGCGCGGGCCCAGCTGCAGCTGTATCTGAAGGAGCATACAGAGGACGGCTTTGCGCAAGGACTGCAGCAGGCCAAGCAGTTTGAAGAACCCCGTTTGAAGATTTATGATTTGAAAGGTGTGTTGTATCAGGGGCATCTGGCGATACACACCAGTCGTTTGAGATGGCACCCCTTAAACACCTTGATGCATGAAGACCACTACTGGGAAAACAGCACGTCATTGTCCCAGGAGCGCCTGTTTATCTCCAGTGGCGTGTGGCACATGTGTCGAAGAGCCGCTTCCCGGGTGGTCTACTCGCTGAACACCCGGACCTTTAGCCACTTTCCCCTAATGGGACTGTGGCTCTCTGCTGACAGTCTCACAGTTGTGGAGTTGATGATGCGCTTGGTGGCTGTCCTCTTTCCGGACTACGAGCGCTTTGCCCGATATGACCTAGCCAGCGGTGCGCCTTGGCCCGAGCGAGCCACTCGAGTTGTAATAGCGTGTGACCTGAGTGTGGAGGAATATGCCCGCGACCTGAAGGCTACTGTGCAGTCCCTGTCCCGACAGGCTACCTTACAAAGACAGCTGTATCAATCCGTGTATCTGGTATTCTACGGCGTGCCTCGTTACCCTGCGCTGGATCAATTGTTGCGCCTCAAACAGCCAGTGCCGCCCATCCTGTCCTTTTCGATCACGCTGGACACGGCGGATAAGTGCCGATCCGGTGGTCCTCTCTTGAGAGCGCAGTACGCGGACTCGGTGATGCGTCCCACCCTGGCCAAGGCCTTTCCTGGTGCCGGTGACATGAGTCTGTCTAATCTGGGCTGGGCACACGACCACGACACCGTCTGGACGGACGCGATAAGGATCATTGACGAGAAGAGCCCCGAGACCCGCTACGTCATGTTCCACTCCTCCAAGGGAGCTGGGCGGGCAGTGAAGCTGTTGTGCATTCCCCCGGATAGAAAGAGCACCATGGAGTGGATCTCTGTGGACTGGACGCCCTATGACGAGAGGCATTCCTATTCACAAACCCCGACATTTTCACTGAAGTTTGGTGCTACGAAGGATCTGCTAAGGTCCGGAAACCTGGCCTCACTGCTGTGGCGATACCATGGCCTGCGCTTTGGGAAGGATGAGGGGTGGGTCTTGTTGCCCTCGTGCTCGGAGTGGGTGCCCCTGAGCCTTCTGCATCTGTTTCACACCGGCAAGATCGAGATTTTCAAGGCGGATCCAGATCACGACGGCGATGTTACCTGGTATCTGGATTTGCCAGAGGAGCAGAGACAACAGATTACTCCCCAGTTGCGCCTCTTTGTGAATCACTGGACTGACAAGCCCGTGGACTACGCGCTTCTGCATGTGTGGCTGACGGATCCCGATCCCTCTCAGCGGTGTCACGCCTTTAGTTTTCCGGTGAGTTTGAGACAGGACATGTGGCTGCAGCCCGTGTCACTGGTGCCGTCTGAGAGCCCCTCCCCGAAGGTGGATGCGTTCTGGAAGCACCTGATCTCTTCCCAGGCGGAGGTCAAGAGCCCCGTAGGTCTGGAACGCGTGCCTTGGACACAGGTTGTTGATCGTCAGGAGGAACTGGCTGCGGCTGAGGAGATCGAGTAGGACCCAGCGCTGTCGTCCTCAAACTCACACCCCTGTGTAATAAAGCATGCCTTATTTATTCCGAAAAGAGAAGATACTATGTCCAGTGAGAATGGACCCAGTTGGTTTAACGCGTCTACTACAGGTGTAAATGGTTATGAATTGGCTCCCATTACAGAGACGGATGAAGAGCTGCATTTGGTGGCCGAGGACCTGGAGTCCGCTTTAAAGAGTGAGGAGGAGAAGGAAAAGACACAGGCCACAGACACTCCAGGGGGAGAGCCCTGGCACTGGGGGGAGACCCTACAAGCCTGGTACCGACCCGAGGAGCGCGCCCTATTCTTGACACTTTTTTGGCCTCGTTTCCTCTTTGGCGCGTATGGCTGCTTTGTGTTGCTGTGCATTGAATACACCTTGGAGTATCGCGGCTCTGGACTCTCTGTGGCCCTGGGTCCCTTGGCCTCAGACACATCGGGCTTTGTCTGGTCCCAGAACCTGTCATCATGGCTGGAGAGTCATCGTCCCGAGTGGTTCTCCCTGGTAGAGGGTACACGGTACTCTCCCGACCGCAAGAGGGCCCTGTCTCACCTGGCGTCCGTGCTGGGCGTGGCCTGCGGCAACCTAGTCATTGTGTGCGTGTTTGCTTTCTTCGAGGTGATTCTCGGGTAACAGTGTCAGGGTAGCGCGATGCGAGGGAGCGGTCGAATGAGACGAGGATGGAATGTGTAACATGTAGTTAGGCATGTGTGCGGGATGTTGATGATAAAAGGACGGAGGTGGTGCCGAGGGTGTGCTATTTCCCCCCTTGTAATGACGACAGGCCAGTACCAGAGCGTAGCCCACAGCACTATAGACGATGGCACTGTAGACGGCGTTCTCCACACTGTGCACCATGACGCGGGTCAGGAAGCCCAGTCCCATGCGATCCAGGGTCTTGTACACCGCGGCCAGAAAGGGGCTGCCCACACTGATCTTGGCAGCATGGGCACAGAGGTTCATGGGATCGTCAGGCACGGAGAACGACAGCACACTGTCCAGGCCGTTCTGACAGTGCTTCATGGTGGCCAGGGCACTGTGGTAGTTACCCAGTGCCCGTTGTCGTTCTTCCTGGAATAGAATCGCAAAGGGCACCAGCAAACATAGCAGTAGCACACACCAACCGAATCGCACACACCACTTCCGCTCCTCGCGCACGGTACGTGACAGATGTTCCTGTAAGGTGTCCTGGCCCTGCATGGCTAATGGGAGAGAGAGCCAGAGCAAGGCAGTGTGTAAGGAAAAGCTGGTTTTATGGTCATTATTATTCCATCGTTTGTCTATCGTTGGGGTCCGCCTGTGGCGCCACCAGCAGCAGCAGCGGCGGCGGAAGAACTACCAGCACCGGACTTGCTCTCGTCTGCTTTCAGAGTCGCCTGGGCCTCTGCCATGAGGCTGCGCAACTCGTCCTCGCTGGTCTTGGACACCTCGGGCATCTCCATCTTGGGTACCAGTGGCGTAGGCATGTCTGCGGTCACAGGCACCGAGAACTTGTCGTTGCCTGCCCCGGAATTGGCAAAGCGCTCGTCGTAGCCCACCGCCACCAGTCTGTGGGGCTCCAGACGGATGCCCAGGGAGTTGATGGAGTTGGCGGACTTGGGCCACACCACGTGTACCCTGTATGCGATGTACCCTCGACGCCCGGGCTTCATAAAGGCGCCCTGTTGATCCAGAGGCACAGAGGGCAGTTTCTCCTCATCACCCCTTCGGATGTCCAGTTTGCGCAACATCAGACGCGTGTCCTTGCTGTTCCAGAGGTTACGAAACCAGCCAGAATTCTGGATGTCAGCATCCAACTTCTTGTCCTTGTCGTTCTGCCACGTTTCCCACTTCTCCTTCCCAAAGCCCATAAAGGCATCCTTGACGCCCTCCACCATCTCGGTGCCCGGCATGGTAGAGTCTCCGTGTGCCTCCATGTAGGCCTGGGCCTCCTCGGTTTTACCCTTGTTGATCAGCTCCTCAAAGCCCGACTGTATCTGCTTCAGTTCGTCCGCGGGTTTGTTGCGGCGCTTGGCAGCGTGTCCGGACCGCGTTTCCTTCTTGGCCCTGGCCATGAGAGCGGCATCCGTCGTCTCCATGGGTCCCAGATTGGCCTTGCTACGCAGCACCGCTCTCACATCCGACAGCAGTCCTGCATGGTGTTGAGACCGCTTCTTGCCGTCCGTGTTCTCCAACAGCTTCTTCAACACGGCCTCTCGCAGAGGACCCCGCACAAAGTCGTAGAAGGCCTTGGCATCCTTGTCAAAGACGGATCCATTCTCATCTGGCTCAGTGGCGTTGTTCTTGTCATAGGCCTCACAGGTGGATTGGATATAGTACTGAGTACCCTTCAGACCAGGGACCTTATGGGGCAGGTTTTCGTCACACTTGGGTGCCCAGTTGAAGTAGGGCGGGCCCGTGTAGCGCGTGATAGGCATGGGAGGGCCAGTCACAATAAGTGGCATGGCATCTAGGCCCTTCCCAATCCATAGGGTTGCATTGTAGCCGGACTTGCCACCGCTGCTCCAGCCCTTAATCTTGATCGAGATGGTGTCCAGCAGCTCCGGGGAGAGGTTGGCAAAGTATGTGGGTTGCAGACTGGCCTGCATCCTAGCCACCTCATATTCACTCATGTGACCGTACGCACTGGCCCGCTTCATCTCCTCCGTTAACTTCTGGGCCTGCTCGTCATTGAGTTTTTGCTTGAGCTGGTCATGCAGACTGGGTTGCTGGGCTTGTTCTGCTGCCAGGGCAGAGCACAATGAGACATGTCTTTGGATGCGATCGTCCTGCGTCAGACCCTCCTCTTTGTGGAGAGTCCTGAACAGGTGCTTACCCTGTTTTCTCTCCTCCAGGAGCTTTTTGGCCCGCTCTTCCGAGGCTGCCAGCTGAGCCAGCTCCTCGGCCGAAAGCTCCACAGCAAACTCATCTTTCATCTTCTTTTCCTGCACCGCTGGCTGGCTCTTCTTGGTCTTCTTCTTGGGAGGTTCTGGTCTCTCTTCCTCCTCTTCCATTTCCTCTTCCTCGTCCTCCTCGTCGTCCTCTTCGTCTTCACTCAGCTGCTCTACCGGCACAGCTTCCTCCAACTCCTTCTGGGTAGGCTGGTACTCTTGCTCAGCCTCAGAGCCGGACTCATCATCCTCGTCCTGGATGGTGCGGCGTTTCGTACCGGTCTTATTCTTCTTGGCAGGTGTTCTGGGCATGGTAGGGACTTGTTGTTCAGGTCAGAATCAGAAGTCGTGCAGATGGCGTTATGGTCCCCAGGGACCCACGCACACGAGGTCGTGATGCATTGTGGAAATTACATTTATTTGTTTCAACTGGTGAGCAACGCGGATTTACGTGCTTGTGTCGGGGGTGGGGCGATGGACTATGGCCTGGCCCAGGTACTATTAAGTACTTCGTCAACCAGAGCAGAGGCGTACTTGTACAGGTTAAAATCACCGATGCACTGTTCCACCTCCGCTATGGGGTCTTGCATGTCCCGTTCCGTGGACAAACGTGTTCGTATAGCTTTGCTCTTGGGCATGAGGCGTATGTGCCAGTAGGCACTATGGGCTGCAAAGGTCTTCCTACTGAGCTCGAGTGGGAACTGGGTAGAGGGATCATGGCCGTGATGAAAGCGGGTATGGGTAGTAGCCATATGGGCCATCTCCTCGTACGCCTGATTTCCTCCTTTTGGAGCCCCAAAGGTCACAAGGCGTTGTTTCCGTCCCGTCCTCTGGAACTCAGCCATAGCTAGCATCTGTGCTACGGTTCCGCCCATACCATGTCCAGTGAACAACACCTCACGGTCACCAACACTTCCTAAGGCCTCCTTGATTCTGTCATCCTCATGGAGGTAGACAAAGACCTTGTGGAGATTGCTATGACACATCACATCTGCATTTTCCGTCAGCTTTGCATCCGGTTTGACCTGCTTGTTTTGTAGCTTAAACCTCCAGTCGACAGTATCATATTCTTTGGTGCCGCGTGAGACCATAACAAAGAATTCTGGGTGATGAGGAAGGTTGGCCTTTAGCAAGACGCAGGGGGCATAGTGCTCATAGATGACGTGTGTCGCCTCAAAGAGGGGCGTGAAATCGCGCAGTATAAGCGACTTATCTTTGGATCCTGTGACCACCTTGTTTATATACCCCACGTTGTCCAGCTGACTCGCATCAGGAATCGTCCTGGCCACAATGCACGCAAGCATCGCAGTGATCCAGGTCCGGTGCTCAGCGGAGGTGCGGGACATCATAAGCTGGCCCATCAGGTCGTCGACAATCCTCACATTCGTATCAGTACCACAGTCGTTGTGTTCTGCTCCCAGCGTCTTGAATATCGCCTCCATAAGAGCGGAAACAAAGGCCTCTTGCTCTTTCTCCTCTTGTACCACAGGATGTTTCTCCAGTTCCAGCGCATCCTTGATCTCCTGCAACGTTTTAGGGTCAATGTTGCCAAGCACTTTTCTGGCCTTTTGAATCCGCTTCTCATTGTCTTTGTGGTCACCTGGGGAAGGTCTCTTGTCGGCGCTCATGGTATGGTCTTCGTGTAGTGGTGGTAGTGATGCAAAGGGGAAGGGGAAGACGGATTTATGGTCCCCACAGACTCGCGCATGCAAGGTGGTGAGGCATCGTGGAAATTACATTTATTTTCTTGGCATGAGCAACGCGGATTCCTATGCTCAGGACATGGCCTCTTCCAGGGAGGGGGTGTAGTGGCGGTCGGCAAAGGGGATGGACTCGATGGCGTCAGCGTCCTCTGGGATGTCCTGATCGGCGCCACAGCAGTCACAACACAGATGATAGATCTTGCCGTTGCAGTATCGGGCAATGCCATACAGCAGCAGGGCCGGTAAGCAGGCCAGACCCACCAGGCCGGTGCCGAAGAAGCGGCAACACTTTACCCAGTTGTCCGACGTGCAGGTACCATACTCGTCCTCTTCCCTGTGTCCGTAGCCCTTGTTATTATCGTCGGCACCGGGTTCGTTCTTCTGCTCCCTCCTGTTGCTGGTGATGCCCCTGGCCACGTAGAACGACTGGTAACACGAGAAGGCCACCAGGAGGATGAGGGCAGTGGCCAGAACGCCTACCAGGACATAGATAATGATCAGCAACGTTTCATCCTCGTCATCGTCAACAACAATCAAGGGCGCAGCGGCCACAGTAACAAAGAAAAGGCGCTCATCGGCCTGTGACTCGATGTTGGAAGAGACCACGGCGCCATTGTTCGACACACCCTCGCCCTGCGACACCTGCAGGAGGATGCTAAACGTGTCCCCGACGGAGTGCCCAAACGCCGTGATGCCATTGTACGTGATGGTGCAGGTGTCCAGCAGACTCTGCAGCTGTGAAGTAGGGATGCTGCCACCGCCCTGATAGGTGTTACCACTGAGGTCAGCGCTAGCCGAAGCGGCTGTAAAGTTGAGACCTGCTGTGGTGCACTTGATCACCCGGAACAGTGTGGTTTGCTCAAAGACCAACGCAAAATAAAGCAAGGGATCATTGGCCACTGCATTGGAACAGGCATCCAGTGTGTCACTGACATTGAATTGGAACCGCGTCTCAATAAGCTGCTCTATCTCTAGCCCCTGCTGTGCAGTGACCGCGATCTGTGTCTCCAGTGGCACGACATCGATGTATAGCACTTCCACCGCGGACCGGCGACCGTCTGATGCAAAAATAGTCAGTGTGAGGTTATCGTATGTGGGTCTGCCGTCCAGGAACGAGGAGCAGTTGTTGTCGTGTTGCGGCGCCACGAAGAACAAATCAGAGGGGGTGGTGAAGGCGTGCGGCAGGATGTACGGAATCAGCACCAGTCCCAGCGTGGTCTCCAAACGGCCGCGCGAGGTCACGGACTCCAGTTGAAAGGTGTAAGTCAGGGCAGACGGGTCCAGTATCTGGTCTCGCACATGGAAGTCCACGGGATGCTTCTCTGTGTTTAGGACGGACGGGAAGCCGGTCACGGTGTACTCGTTCACGACCAGGGTGCGGAAGGCATCATCCAGGGACAGACTAAAGTGTACGCGCAATGTCTGCAAACCTTCGTTGGCACTGATTTGGCCGGCATCATCCAGAACTCGAACCCTGAAGTTGTCCACGGCCACGGTGTTGTCGTCACCAAAGAGGAGCTCGGAGTCAGTGCCGTTGTTGAGGTACGCCACACACAGAGGCACAGAGCCATTGCTGATGTTTAGGGGTAGGTCCGACAGGGTCAGGGCGGGCCCCACGGCACTGGGTACAGCGTCGACACTGGTGTAAAGGTGGAGAGTGCCCTGGGAGGGTAGAGACGTAAGTTGTACGTCTACAATACCGCCACTGTCTGCCGTGGTACCAGTGGGACAGACTTTGCTGTAGACTTGCTGATAGACAATGGTGGTGGTACTGAGGGCCGTGGGTGGCGAGGCGATAATGTCCAGGGTGATGATGCCATTGTCGGAGCAGAACATCATGGCGTCATTGACGTCGAACTCAAAGGAGTCTGTGGAGGCGCTAATGCCATTGGTGTGTACGTAGCCCACCGTAATCTGCAGAGAGGCGGTGCGATTTTCCAGGAGTCTTACACCGGGATTGAAAGAACCAGTAACTCTTGAGGTGCCACCCTCCACCGTAAGATTGGAGAGAATGAAGGGTACCGCTAGCTCGTGTGGGACACTGCTAATGATTTGGGGTTCTCCACCTACCCAATCGAAGAGCATGCCATCGGTGGGTAGTGTGCGAATAACAACCCGGGTGCGTGAATGGGAGAACTCCCAATCGTCCGTGGCATACAGGGTCAGGTTGGTGACGACCCCGTGGTTCACGGTAAACTCAGCAGACTCTGCCGTTGGTCTCAGTCTGGGGAAGACCTCGGGATTGTTTACCAAACTCCTGATAAAGTCTGGAGCAGATGTAGATGGGCTAGGGACATGCCATATGCTAATGGACTGGAGGGTACAGAAAAAGACTGACTCCAGACTGCCCACACCGGTGGCACTCTGCTCCAAAAGATACAGAAATTCCTTACCCTGCCAAACTTTGACGCCATCGAGTTTGGTTGCAGACACGCTAAAGAAACCATTGGCGCCTGCAATCCTGGCCACCATTCTCCCAGAATCAGCTTCGTTATCACGGATCGAACCATGCACTCCGTCGGATCCGTTCAAAGGATGACTGAGCACGAAATCCACTTGTGAAGTCAGTCTTATCGTCTGATCACGGGCATGCTGTACGTGCCCCAGTACGATCGAGTCCTCGCCACTACTAAGAGCCTCTACACCGTACACACCCTCGCACAGCCCATCGTAGGAGGAAGAACAAGTACCTACATAGCCCGGTTCATGCCACTCAGCAAACGCCAAGGCTCCGTTGGGATTCTCGAAGTTCGAGTCCCAGGCAAAGGGCCAAACTGTTTCCGGACAGACGAATTGCCACCGGGTGGCAAAGTTGTCAAAGGCAGGAGAAGTCTCATCCATAAACTCGCGCATGCCCCAGCTATCCAACTGCGACGCAGCCGCTGGTCCTCCGGTACGTGACAGGTAGCCCTCTCCCCCGGTGCTGGTGGTGTGGAGGCCAGGTCTGTTAAAGTGATCTCGCCTGAACTTGCCAGCCAACGCATCCAGGAGTAGCGGTCCGCTGGAGGCACGACTCCGTGTCAGTTCTGGTATCAGGGTACTGTTGCACCCTTTGCATCGCTCTGGAGTGTTGAAATCGTAGCGCATCAGCAAGTGCTCTTGCTCTGGCAGGCCATACAAGATGGCCTCTGGATCACCCACACAGCGCTGCTCATGGATGATGAGTGTCAGGGTAGCGTTGGGGCATTGATAACCATTGGTGGCCAGGGAGCCATACGTCAAGGTCAGGTTCCCCGTCTCGTAGCCTTCGGCTGGGCGGAAGCGAACTCTGGCACTGATATTGGAGTCCAGGGTGTAGGGCAGGGAGGAGTTGTCCAGCGGCACATGATCATCTGTGAAGAGCAAAGCCCCGTCTGAGATGCCGTACACCACCAGGGCCCCGGCTGTGTTGTTGGCCACGTCATCTGCAACGAAGCGGTTGCGCAGAATCATTGGCTGGCCCAGGCTGACATTGGTGCCAAAATAAAAGAAGCCATCCACGTATGACACCGGGCAGCGATAGGTAGAGTTGGCGGCCTGCACCACGCCACAGCAACACCACAACCCTAGCCAAAGACACGCCCACACCCACCACCACCGTTGAGACATGCCGTGTACCTTTTAAAACACGAGACTGCCGAAGACGGTGTAAGTCTCTCACACTTTTTATAGGCAAGCATGGTCTGGCATCGAGAGGGTCCATTTTCTTACGCACCCCTGTGCTTGCTACTCTTGCTCTTTCTGTGGAACCTGCCGCATTTAAGCTTTGTGGCCGGTGCCAACATCTCCCTGTTTGGTGCACAGCAACTGTACACCTTTGTCGATACGCCTTTGACCTTCTCTTTTTACCTCAACGCCAGCAACGTGACCACCAATGCCACCACCAATGCCTCGGCCGCGCCTGGCACCGTGGTAAACGCCACCTCGTACCAGGGTAACGGCACCTGGGCGTTTGCCAGCACGGGACTGTCTGTGGACGAAGACTTTGTGGATTTCCCTGGCACCGTGGTCCCGCCCACCGGTGTGTTTACACCGCGTACAGGAGACGTCAGTTACCCGGCCTCGTATGGCAATCTGACACTGGAGGCCTATCTGACTGACACGGGCGAGGCCTCTGCACCCTTTCTGCTCACTGTGTCGGTGTTGAGCACTCCCAATACAGCGCTGTTAACCTCGGCTGGCACACCTCTCCAGACCCCCTCCCTAGCCAATAGCAGTCTGGACCTGCAGATCGAGGACTTGGATGCACTGGTGGGTGAGCCAGCCGAGGCCTACCAGATCCTCCTGAACACATCGGCCGGAGACGGCTGCTTCGTGGCCCCCGTGTCTCTGTCACTGCTTCCACGCACCGTAGTACACAGCGCCTCCTTGTCCTCGTGTTTGCCCGAGCAGTTCTTCACTGGCCCTCTCAGCGAGGTGAATCGTGTGCTGGCGGCGGTGGTGTATGACGGGGACGATACCAACACCACGACAGTGTCTGTCACGCTATGGGAAGGACTGGGTTCGCCCCGCCGCTACGATCTGATCATTGCCTACGGTTCCGCTGCACCCACTACCAGTCCCACACCCTTTCCTACACCGGCTCCCATTCCAGTACCCACCCCGTTCCCGACACCACGAAAGATCGCGGGCTACACCCCGGCCGGCTTCATCTACGTCACCGTGCTCCTGAGTCTGGTCCTGGTCCTGCTGTGTGGCGTGTGCGTGTATGCCAAGGGCAATGAAACCACTATGTACTTAAAGAGGGGAGGAAGTGTGACTCGCAATTGATCGCGCGTGCCATGTCCCTCCAATTGCTGGATACAGACGTGGTGAAGTGCGTGTGGAAGAGAGTGAGGGCCTCGGCATGGCATCAGCTGGAGGACCTGTCCTTGAACCAACTGAGGGGCTTTACTGTGACCCCGTTAGCCCTGTGGTTATGGCTAGTAGAGCACGAGAATAGTCTGTATGGTACTAAAGGCTTTGACACTACTGTGTTGGTGTGGCGCACCATTGAGGAACTTGAGTCCCAGGCCCCTCATCTGTCCCGGGCACTGAAGGACCAATGGCTGACCTTTCACCAGGATCTGCGTCAGAGTCTGGGCCCAAGTCTGTGTCACCTGTACCAGGACTTGCCACAGAGCCTGAGTTGGGCCGAACGCACAGAGAATACCCTGGCCAGACGTCTGCGCAGTGAGGGGCACAAGACCGATGCCTCTGCCCTGTTGCTCCGATACCCTCTGCTGAGTCTGGACTTTGACGGCCGCACCGCCGACACCATACGCGCGCTGTGCCTGGCCCGCTATCCGGTAGATCGGTTCGTCGGGTCTGGCCTGGATACCTGGCTGCGACAAGTGGACCTGGCCCACCAGACCCATGTAAAGCAGGCGGAGTCCTTGTCGCGGGCCCAGGAGGAGCTGGTGGCTGCTAAGAAACGCATGGACGCGGCGCATCGGTGTTTTGTGAGTGCGCGCATGGTGCGCGAGCGTCTGGAAGCGAGACGTGCTGCGGAGGTGAGTGCCAGGGAGCAGGAACTGCGTCTGACGCTGGACCACATGATCGACACGCTGCGTGAGATGCAGACCGACGAGGACTTGCAGCAGGCGTGTGAGGAAGGTAACTGGCCCTATCTGCGGGAGTTTGTGGATCAGGTCTGGGGCTCGGAGCAGACGGCGCTTGACCTCCGGGAGAGTTTCTACCGCATCAAGGTGGGCCAGGGCGACCTGGTGCCACGCAGATGCCATGAGTTGGTAGCAGAGATTCACAAGGATATAACGGAGTTGGGTCAGAGCACCGGGACCGACTCGTTGTTGTCTTTTAGCTCTCTGGAACTGAAGGAGACCATGCTGTACACCGAACTGGAGCTGGAGCAGTTGTCCAGACGCCTGGCCCTGTTGACACCCGTGGAGTGCCTGAGAAGGGCGTTGCCTGCCCCAGAAGAGCCCGAGGGCTTGGGTGAACAACACGCGTCCTTTTGGCCCGAGCTCCAGAGAGTCGTGGATCAGGAGCTACAGCGACTAAGGGCAGAACCACTGCCTCCCGTCAACCAATTGACACCCTTCTTTGACTGGCTACAATCGGCGCAACAGCTGCTAAAGGATGTCACGTTCCATCAAAGTCAACAACTGCAGGAGTTCAAGAGGGCGTTTAATGAACGACAGACAGAGCACAATCGTCTTCAGAAGGAGCTGATCAAGAAGGCCAAGGCACGCGCAGAGACCTTTGCTCGCACGTTTCCGCTACCGGACTTGACTAGTGCCCAGGACTATGAGGGGCTAGTTAGCTTGTTGGCGCCGGGTTCGCCACAAAGGGAGGCCATGGCAGTGGAGCTACGGGGTATGAAGGATCATCTGAGGTGGATGAAGAGCAGTCCTGAGGAACGCGTCGCTTCTTACGGCAAGGAGGCCCGGAAGCGCGGACCAAAGGCTCAGCCAAGAGGTCGGCGGGGTATCTATGAATTACTTTGGGCCTGTTTCCAACTGCGTCTGGCCAAACCAGTCGCACGCTCCTTGCCCACCGCATCAGATACTCAGGCCACCAAGCATGCATAAAGTCTCTCTTCTGCACCTTGAGTTTCCACTTTTGTCCCTTCTTCTTTTCTTGCCAGGGCGACTCCAGTTCAAGACGCCAGAGGTCCAGAGACAGTTTCATCACTTGTGCAAAGTGGTCTGGGTCGCGATAGCCTCGGTCCTCGGGCAACGTGAGGGCGGTGTCAGGGGCGCGCAGTTGCAGCGTCAGCAGGCCAGTCCACACAGGCGCCAGACACCGATCCGTGGCCAGTACCCACACGGAGCCCCAGTGGCCATTGGGATCATACCAGAACCGCGGTGGCGCCAGAGCCGTGCACAGGGGCGTCCAATTCAGCGTCCTTTCGTCCGGGACTGCATCAGTGTCCAGGGTGTGGATCCACTGCTGTCGCACCTCGTGAAACGCAGTCACATGCAGCCGTGAGTGTCGGAACCGCAACAAGTGCGTCTGCAATTGCCACCAGGGCGTCTGGCATAGGGCCCGATGCAAACGTAGCGCACACGCATAGTCTTGGTCCCAGAGCTCCTCCTGGTCATGGGGCACACGCACCCGATCGTCTGGATATAGCCCCAGCCATGACCCTAGACCGCGGTAGTAGGACAGTACTTGTTGGACGTAGCGATCAAAGCGCGGGCAGCCACTGGAGAGGTACCTGGTCACGCAAACACCCTCCTTGTGTAGGCGTGGCCCGAGGCTCTTGTGGTCCTCGTAGCTGCGTAGGTAGCCCATGTAATTCTGTAGCGCATCCCTCTTCCCCTCGGTAAACCCGCCTGGCTCTACTTGCGCGTCCAGACTTTTGATGCAGGTATGGACGGACCGGCTGAGCGGTTGAAGGAGTGGTCGGCTGTACTCACGCACCAGGGCCAAACTCTGTTGCAGACAAGACACTTCCCGCTGCCGCTCCTCGTCGTGTAGCAGTGACAGGGGTGTCTTGAGTCCCTGCAGAGAGTCGTCATGCTCCTGACACTCACGGTCCAGGAGCTCGGCGTGGGGTGCAAACGTGTAGTAGGCGGCCAGGTAACTGAGAAGACACCAGCTCTGTCTGAGGCTCTGTCTCAGAGCACTGGGTGTGTGCACGTTTGTGTCCAGGGGACCCATGAGCGACAAACCATGGTGTACGACTGTCGTGTCGAGGGTGAGTACGGCACAGGACCCCGTGGGTTGCCAGGAGTACGACCCGGTACAGGCCACCAGGGCAAAGGGCAGGCACTGGATCATGGGGGTGTGTTCGTCGGTCTGCCAGACCTTCCAGCGCACCTCGTGGGGACAAGGAGGCAGCGCAACTTGTACACCCGAGGCGCCCGGGATATCCACCACCAACTCATCAACTTCCAGTATCAGGTATCGGCCCTGACTCATAGGCACCAACGGCATGATCCATTCGCTCATCATGGAGGAATGGGGAGCCCCCGTGTGTGTGCCGGGGTAGACAGGAAAAAGAGGAGCAACGCGGAATCACCTGCTGGTGACCGGTTTACTGGTGTCTCATGGGGCAAGGGTGTGTATGTCTCTTGTGGAGGAATACGGGGCATCGGGCCGGCCATAATCTCAAACGGACGCTGCGCACTCGTGTGAAATTCAAACATGGACCACCGTGAAGCCCCCAAGGTCCCTAACCTGGAAACTGCTCTGGAGCAACTAAAGGATGGGTTCCCATTGAACCACTTTGAAACTACCATTGGACCGGTCACCTTTGGCCTGAGACTTTCCCGTGTTCCTCGTCGCGGGGAGGACCAACCGTTGGACATTGACCCGTACCGCATCAAAGTGGAGGAGAAGCAGCAGAAGTCTGGATACGCCACCAAGCTGGTGCAAGAGTTGGTGCCATTGGCATGGAAAAAGTATGGGAGAGGTGTCTTTATCGAGAACTGCATTACGCCCGCCAGTGAGGCCTGGGCCGCGTCGCTGGTGCGCAAGGAAATCGCCGAGCCCAGTCCCTTCTACGACAACATTCCCGTGCAGCGCTTCCCCAACTGCTACTTTTGTCCTCTTCCCAAATAAACGACTCGCTGATGTCCTGTACCCAGTGCCTCTTGTTTTGGTGTGGGTATACGTGTGCTGTGGTGGTGTAGGAGAGCTTGTGAAGAAAGGGTCAAGGGGGGAGTGAGGGGAGGGGCAAAACATGACGACAGAGGTCAAGCAAGTGATGTGTGCACGGCCTAGCGAGGTGGTACGGGCGGGCGCCATCTCTGCCCTCTTCTTCAACAACCGGGTGCAGGCCATGCGCATCCTGAGTATGCAAGGCATGACCAGCCGTCCCACGTTTACCACCAATGCACAAGGGCAAACCATGCTGAGTCCCATGTCCTTGCCGATTCGCGCGGTACTGCTGGGTGGTCGATACACACCCAACTTCCCGGCCGCTGTCATTGATGTGCCGGATGCGTCCGTGGTCATGTTTGAGACCGCGGTGCAGATCCTGGGCACCCGTGACGAATGGTCTGCTCAGCAGGTCATGGAGAGTCTTTGTTACCGCATGAACATTAGTCTGGGCCTCACGGACTTGGCACCCTGCAAACGCTACGTCTGCAACCTGGTGAGTGCCTTTGGACTGGGCCATGGCATCGACATGGACAAGGCCTGTGCCATGTTTCCCTTGGACCGCATCGTGTACAAGCCAGCGCACTTTGACGGTCTGGAGGTGAGTATGCAGGAGAAGAACGAGGGCCCCGACCGTGTGAAGATCACCTGCACCCTGTTTAGCACTGGCTCTGGTGTCTTTACCGGCGGCACCCGCGTGGAACATCATCTGCATCATCTGCGCAAACTGGTGCCCATGATGTATAAGTGTGCGGTGCCGCTACCCTCTGGCTCTGGTTCTGATCACACTCGAGCACCGGGAAAGGCCAGTGGCGCCCCAAAGAAGCGGAAACGTGGCAAGCGACTGTATGTCTTTCCCCCATGGTTCCTGAAGCGAGATCCCAGTATCCCTGCACCCATTACACTGCCTGCTGGCGTGTATGACGAACAGGACGGCAAGAAACCAGCCAGGACCGGCACCAAGAAGCGACGCACCGCGTACGTCTCCCAGGAGACCATGAAGTTGGTGAGTGATGGCGTGCCCTTACACCACATGGATCCACAGAAGCCCTTCTACACGCCGTTGCCGGGACGCTCCGTGGTCAGAGATCCACAGACACAGACGGTGAAGTACTGGTACACGGAGCCTGGTCCAGGGTTCTGCGACCACACACAGGTGGATCCCGCCACCGGAAAGCCAGTGTTTCGTGCGGATGCGGACCCACCGTTTTGCTCTGCGTGTCAGAAGAAGGCCCGACCGTTCAAGCACCCGCGACACCATGCACAGTCCGGACACGGCTCCGATGTCTGTACCCATACCTCGTGCAGTCTGACGTTGCGTGAGATGGGTCCTGGTGTGGTGCTGCCCGAGTGCGATCTGTGCGGTCACACGGATGTGACACAGCGCTACTTTAGTAAACGCGTGGAGCGACAGAACAAGGCAGAGGAGGCGCACACCAGACGCATGCATGACAAGAGAAGGGCCGAGACGACCACTGCCGCTTCTTCTTCTTCCTCTCCTCAGCCATCAGCCAAGGCGCCCCAGAGCACGCGACAGGAGGTGGCACAACTGATGAAGAGCTATGAGGAGCAGAAACGAGGCACGAACCGCTACACGCGTTTGACGCTGACGACGCAGACGCTGCTCAGTGCCTCTGCCCAAAAATTTACCATCCTGTGAAAAAGGCGGTGTGGGGTGTGGTGGTCCTATAGGAAGGGAAGGGACATGAGTGATCTGGTAGCTTATGAATTAGCCTGTGTGGCAGCAGCGCTGTTGGTGTTTATACTGAGTATGCTTAAATACAGACAATATCAAAGACTTCATGCTGCCTCGGGTGGTTGGGTAGACGATACCCGGTCGGGGACGTTTCGGGTGCTGCATCCCATGGACGAGAACCCCTTGGATGGCGATGTAGAGTCTCCGGTGGAGGAAGAGACGGATCCCGTGGAGTTACACTTGGAGGTCCGGAAGAATGACAATACCACCACGGATGCGCTGATGGAGTCCCTGGAGGAGGTGTTGAGGGAGGAGGAGGCGGTAGAGGAACAGGGGCGCGTGATTACTGCGGACGCTGCGGAATGAAGGTGCATTGGAACTCTGTTCGGGACGTAGGGGAGTGACGAAAGGTTTGAATAAAGGGTCGTAGTTTGGCACGCAGTTCACCTGGGCCTCCCGGTAAGAGCATGAGGGTGGCCCGGTCTTCTTTCATCTCGCGGGGCATAAGCTGTTGCATGGTCTTGGTCTGATGGTGGTAACGCAACACAACTGCCGGTAGTTCCCAGTCCGGTGACCATTGATCCTTCTGGTCCACGGGTACCACGGCACAGACACAGAAGCCCTTTACGCGATCAGGGTGTGCTTCACACTCCCGCAGCCATCCGGAGGCCCCTCGAGCCTGAAGGAACTCCGTGGTGTCGGACTCAGGCAAGTACCACCGTTCAAAGCCCTGAACCTTGAGCAAGGTAAGGATGCTATCGCCCAGGGCAAACTTGGCGCGGTCGACGGTGGGGCACTGCATGGGAGAAATGAGGGCGACAAAGCAGGCAGACAGACGGCACGTCACCCCCTGTTACAACGCGGACTGCCCTGCTCAGAGCAGGTCCGCTCGGCACCGTATACACCCCACACGTTTCCTTGACCACCAACGCTGGGAGTCCGCGATTAGACAAAAGGGTCCTCGCCTACTGTCAAGACTTAGCGGTCCATGTCCAGAATACGACCCCCCCCCGAGCAGAATTTTTTTTTGAAAAAATCTGAAATTTTTTAGAGGGGTCAAAAAAGGTCATTTCGTCTTTCAAAAATAGGGGTTGTATTTTTGGCCCTCCACCCTTCGAGGTCCACTCAAAAACAATTCCACATTTCCAGGGAAGTCGCGTTCGTCATGCTTACCCGCAAGTTTTGACCAACGCTGGGCGGCCGCGATTAGACAAAAGGATCCTCGCCTACCGTCTTGACTTAGCGGTCCGTGTCCAGAATACGACCCCCCCTTGAGTAAAAAAAAATTTGAAAAAATCTGAGTTTTTTCGAAGGGGTCAAAAAAGGTCATTTCGTCTTTCAAAAATGGGGGTTGTATTTTTGGGCCCCCGACCTCCGAGGTCCCATCAAAAACAATTCCACATTTCCGGGAGTCCGCGTTGCGCAGGCCTTACCCCTAGAGTGTTTTCGGGAATGGGGGAGGACCGGGAGGGAAAAGGGCACGAGAGTGAAAGGGTGTGTACTCTTGCACCGTCATCAACCCCTGTTTGCATGCCCCTCTCTCGCTCCCCTGTCTCCCCTGTCACCCACAGACCTCGATCTGGACCGGGAGTCCGCGTTGCGCAAGCTCTACCCCTAGAGTGTTTTTGAGGGTCGGGGAGGAGCGTGACTCTGACAACGCTTGAAAGCGTGTGTGAAGGGTGGTGGTGATGTGTGTCAGTGTGCACGACCCTCACTCTTCTCCTTCCCCCACACCACTCTCTCCTGTCCCAAAAACACTCTAGGGGGTGAGTCTGCGCAACGCGGATTCCCGGAAATGTGGAATTGTTTTTGAGTGGACCTCGGAGGTCGAGGGCCCAAAAATACAACCCCTATTTTTGAAAGACGAAATGACCTTTTTTGACCCCTTCGAAAAAACTCAGATTTTTTCAATTTTTTTTTTACTCAAGGAGGGGTCGTATTCTGGACACGGACCGCTAAGTCGTGGCAGTAGGCGAGGATCCTTTTGTTTGATCGCGGACTCCCAGCGTTGGTCCATAACAACGCGGCTTCCCAGCGTTGGTGTGGGTGACTTGGTGGCGGGGACCCTGTCACGGGCGCCCATAACTTCAGAAGCGAGAGGAGATAAACTCCGCCACGGCATCACGGTGCAGTGTGGTTCCTCCGCCTCCTCCCCCTTGCTCAGCAGACGGTGCCGCACCCGTACGACGCTTCTTGGCCTTGCGACTATCCTGGTTCAGGGACTGGCGGCGGTTGTGCTCCACGGCAATGTTCTGCAGTTCCTGGTCTCGACAGCGACGCAGATTTGCGTCCAGCTTGGTGTACAACTCAATGAGGTCTTTGTAGGCCTTAATGCCGCCCTTCTCCAGCACCGCGGCCCGTATTAAGGCTCTGTTAAGTTCCTCTCGGGAGGGATGGGCGCGTCGCAGGGCCTCGGCCTCGCTCTTGGACACGGTGGCCATGCTACAGGCAGCGATGCTAATGACGTGGCGCAGCGCTGACAACTGATCGTGAGCGTGCACAAAGGGCTGACTATCGTGACTACGCATGTGATTGAGTACCGACTTCCAGTGCCAGGGTTTTTGATCCCCCGCCGAGGGCACAAACTGGTAACGGACGTTCTGGTGGTAAAAAACCGAGATGCCCTTGGCATAGTCCTGGTAGTTCCACTGTCCGTACTCGGCCATGCGACGAAAGAGTTCTGTCATGACCGTGTTATCGCCTCTCCGAAAGTTGAAGGTGCAGACTGGGCAGAAGGAAGGGTCACAGACCTCCCCAAACTCGTCCCGGTGTTCCGCGTCGTTATCGTCACCGCCGTCTACTTCCGCCGGTAGCAAGGGACCCTCTGGATGCAAACAGTTGGAGTCAGAGGGAATCAGATTCAGGCAGATGCGCTCTTCCATGACCTCTTCTTCCTCCCCTCCTCCTCCTCCGACTTCGTCTGGTCCTGCTGGCGGGGGAACCTCCTGTTTCTCTTCTTCTTCCTCTTCCTCACCCGGTGGCACTTCCTCTGCCTCAAGAGACATGAACCGTCGTTGGTGTCTCTGGTAGGCACTGTATGACGCTCTCATGCGTGCCTCCCTAGATTCGCGCGATCCCCCGTCAGCCACACGTACACGAGACACAGCAGCAGGAGAGCGACTGTGGGCATCATCATGCCGAGGAGGAACAGACATGAATCCGAAGTCGAAACCATCTCCATCGGAGTCGGGCTCCGGGTCCGGGTCCGGGTCTGGGTCCGGGTCTGTGGCGCGGAGTCGAGTTCCTGGAGAGTGAGGGTGCGTGTGGGGCGCCGTTGTTTCCTGGTGGCGGTGGTGGTGGTGGTGGTCTTCCTCTGTCTGGGACATGGTGGCGCAACTGCCTTCTTTTCTTGGTCCCTATCCTCTTTGTCCTCGTCGCTCAAATCGGCAATGACCCAGGCGCCCGTTTCATCCATTACCAGTCCATTCAGAGGTAAAACGAAAAGTGGCTTTTATGTACAAACTCTAGGAGGGAAATGAGGTGAGACCAGCTAGTGCGTGTAGTGCCTGTCCCACGTTGTGGTGGGCTACTAACGGTTCCAACGCAGAACGAAGGTCAACGGCGACTCCGTTGGCCTGTCGTACGGCAAAGCTGTAGGGCGGTTCAGAGACGGCGTTGATCCAGCACTGGAGTGCGTCCATGAGGTTACGACAGCGATGGAGCACGGGTTTGCCCTGGGGCCGTTCGCAATAGGTACGTGTGCCGTCTGCGTGTGACGTGAATTGCTTGTGTACCACACTCACCCCCCACTCCTGTTGATCGGCGAGCTCAATGATCAGGGGCGCACGCAGATGGTGGCGCGTGGCGTTTTCGCCATACTCAGTCACTTTGAAAGGATGCTGTAGCAACTCACAGTCCATCAGCAAGAACTGGTCCCGAAAGCGTATGCCGGTTTCCCCTTCCAAAAAGTTGTCGAACTGCGTCACCAGCCAGGCCACGTGTAGGTCATTCCATTGAGAGAGAGGGGTGAGTTGTGCCACGCGTCGTTGCCAGAGCCGCTTCATCACGCCTGGGTCCTCCTCTCCCGTAATCAGGTCTTCCTCTTCCTCCTCCTCCTCCTCTCCCGACCTGTCTCTGGCGGCAGCCTTGCGCTTTCCCAGCACGCTGCGGTTGCCGGACCGGAACTTGTCCTGGTCCTTCTCCCTGGCCCCGGCCTCCGCCCCGGGTTCGGGTTTGGGCAGTCGTAGTCCAAAGAGCACCTGGAGGTGTGTGCTGGAGTAGCTCTCGGCGGCCATAAAGCCAGCCAGAGGTGCACACATGCGGAGCATATTGGCCGGACTCAGCCGAGAGTAGTTGCCATTCACGAAGCGAAGCAGTTGGTCGCGTCTACCCGGTGGCAAGAGACGCGTAAAGTACAGGTTACGGGCCTCTGTGGTGCGCATGTGTCCCGGATGCATGTTGACCCAGACCCAGAGACTCGGCAGCAACGTGCGGTGACCAGAAGTCCAGTAGGGTATGTCTTGCCAGACGTGAGCGTCTCTCACCTCTTTTCGCTTGTACACGGTGAGCCACAGGGACTGCAGTGGCAAGAGGATCCGCCATGACTCGCGCAAGGACGTCTTCAAGGATCCTGGTAACTCCGACGTCTGCTCCTTCCGGTCCTCCCGGCTCCAATCATTGTGGCGGCGTGGATACCACAGGCTAACGACATCTTCTTCGTCTATGTAGTCCTTGTCTCCTGCCTGACGCTGTCTCTCCTGCTCCTGTTCTTCTGTGGTGTAGACGTTCTGCTGCTCGGGTGTCAGGAGATCAAAGGACCACGGGGACGGTCGGCCAAAGCGGAGTCGGGGGTACCAGCTGAGGTAGGCGGCGAGGGTGTAGGCGGCCTGATCCAGCTGAGCTACGGTGTGTGTGTCTTGTCGCAGTCCCTGACCTCGGTACCAGGGATGTGAATGCAATTGTGGCAGCAACAGTTGTTGACAGAGCTCTCGGGCTCGACAACGCGCCACTCTCGCTGAGGTACTGAGGGGAGGAGTCAGCGGGCGTTCCTGGATGACAAAGTGGAGATAGGCCCAGAAGACAATGTCGGACAAGGTCTGTTGCTGATCCGAGTCCACAAAGATGGTAAACCAGCACGTGGCACGTTGCAGAAACAGGGCGGCGACCATGCGTTTCTTGTCCTGGGCGTGTCCCGGGGCCTTTACCAGCTGCTCCAGCTTCTTAAGGATCAAGGCATTCTCGTGGTCATCGGCCAGCGTGGTACCGTTCTGTTGTCCTGTCAGCGATATGCTCATGGCTCCCTCGCTCCTTGTCAGGCCTGCAGCAGTGAGCTTTGTGTAATTAAAGCGTGGTATATGGGTACAAAGACAAAGGTGTGTCTCTTTGCTCAGACTTCTGGGTCAGAGGGGGGAATGGCCACTGACTTTTCCCCTGATCACACTGTGTGCCAGGTGTGTCGCCGCACGGCCGGTTCTCACCCGTTACGGACCGGTGCACAATGGCGCTTTGGCGTGTCCTCGTATGCCAAGGGACTCAAGACCTCGGGCTGGTACAGCACGGACTGCGAGAAGGCCTGCGAGAAACAACAGAGTCTCTCTGAGGAACAGCGTATCGTGGTGGATCGGGAGGTGGTGTCCCCGGATCAAGTCTCGGCGGTGTGGGAACGCTGGAGAACGCCAGACTATTGGGAGCCCTTGATGCACCTGGTGAAGAACGACGCGACTGTGCGATTGGGCCTCTGCACCTCAAAGATCATGGACGCCCAGAAGAAGAGAACACAGCACTGGCTGGGACAACAGACACTGACCTTGAGCTGGCCCTGGGAACCTCGTCGAGCCCCGTTCAAGAGGGATCTGCATTACGATCAGGTGCTTAGTTCCCTGTGCGATGTATGCTTTACGCTCTCCCTGCGCCTACAGGAGCTGATGGAGTTTGAGTCCCTGGCACAGTTTCAGCAGCATTATGCACAAGACCTGGAGAGCCGGAAGCAGCGTCGTAACCACGAGACACAGACCTTGATCAGTGCCTACAACACCGCACTGGCCCATCAGTTGGAGCAGGTCGTGAAGAAGCTGTGGGCAGAGACACCGTCCTTCAAGCGCTGCGAGGCCCGGCTGATTAAACGAGCTCTGTCCGACGGCTGGGACCATGACGCGCCCCTTTTGTCACACGACGAGAAGGCAGCCTCTGTGCTACACACCGGACAGCGTTACATGGAATGGTGTGTGGTAGTGCGCTGCAGACCTTCCTACTCGGAATTGAGCCAGGAACTCTCGTCTCTGTCCAGCCTCTCGCGTCTGCAGAACGTCAATGCCCCCGGCGGCCTGGTGGACCGCAGACAGACCTCTGCCTCTCTGCTGCTACAGAAACTGCGTCAGGCGCTCTCCCCCCAGGCGCCCGCCATGAAGCGTCTGCTGCACTCCACCCGGGGTCAACGCATCTTCTTGACGGTGGATCTACTGAACAAGCGCAACAATCATGGTTTGTCCCACACCCTGCTGCAGAACCACACCGTGGTGTGTGGGAAGGTGGAGGAGGGCACGGACGGGCGCTTGTACGCCTGTCTCAATCGCCTGACGCCTGCAAATCACAATGCCACGCGCCTGTATGTGCTACAGGACACCTGGGATCATCGCGTGGAACTTCTCCGGAAATCCACTGCACACGACTGGAGTCAACAGCAAGTAGTAGACCTGTGTCCCGCACTTAGACCATAATGTAGCTACCCCGCATGCGTTGTAAATTAGTGACTTTAAATTGCCTGATTAGCTTTGTCTGAGTGGACTACGGAGTGAGTTGATAGGCAGGCAAGGTACCATGTCCCTGCCGTCGTGGGTGGCCGCGCCTAAGACGACCCCGATAGTGGTAAAGTCGGAACACAAGGAATCGAAACCGCCTGTTTGGCCGTCATGGCTGCCGGCGCCCTCGTCCTCGTCTTCATCCTCGTCGGCCCCCAAGCAACCCAAGCAACCCAAACAGAAAGACCTGCCCTCCTGGGTCTCTGCAGGCGTCTCGGCCCAGCCATCCTCGCCGCCCCTCCCGCCCTTGGAGAAACCCTTGGCGCCCTCACCGGTCATGAGTGATCCGCGTACCACGCCCCACAATGGCGGACTGCGCAACCTGGCGGAGGCCTCGTCTAAACGCAAGAAGCACCAGCCCACGGCGCGCGCCACGCACGACAGCAAACGAATGAAGAGGCGCCGAGTCACTGTCAAGTCAGCGGACGATGCTGGTCTGAAGCACAGAACGCGGGACCTGCACGATCTGGGTGCCCACGACACGTTCTCGCAGGTGGACCAGGAACGAATGCAGGTGTTGCGGACCATCCAGTCCGAGACCAAGCGGGAGGAGGCCCTTCCCTCCCAGGAACCTGCCGTTCCACACCCTGAAGTGTGTACCTGGAGCACGTTGGCCACTGCGCGTGTGGCCAAGGAAGCTGAAGTGGATCCCTCACAGGTTCCGCTGGATCTCCTGAGTAAGTGGGAGGGTCTGTCACCAGACATGATGCGTGAGGGCGCTCTGATGGGTCTGATGGACGATGAGGAGTCCGAGCAACAGCGCCGTCGTCAGGACCTACAGAACGCCGCTGAAGCCGCGCATCGGGCCGATCAGAAACAGCCCCAGGACGAGAAGTCCGCGGAACCCTCGATGCGTGTCTCGGACTGGCCCGCGATGCTCACTCTGAAGCGGCTATTGAAGAACCTAAAGGGAGCCACGCGTCTGACCGAGTCCACTGACCGGTACGACCGCTTCACTGCTCAGGACGCACAGGAGCACCTGAAGCAGCTACTGGAGAAGCGCAAGAGCCTGGATGTGATGGATGCCAGCACGGCCTCTCTGCTCCTGGCCCAGGCCGGTGACTTCCCCGTCATGGTGGATGGCCAGATGAAGCACTGCAAGTTCATGCCCTGTGTAAATGGCAAGGACTGCTGCGGTCATCGAGTACGCTTCCGAGAGGGCTACGCCGTCACGCTCATGGCCTGGATGTCTCTGGAAGAGTATAACTTGCTTCTGATCAATGGCACACAGCCCAGAGGCATTGAACGGCGTTGTTGCATCCTGTGCTACCGCTACTGGACCAACTACTACTACGTGATGCTCATGAAGATTCGTTCCCGTATTCCCAGCGCCCCCGCTTGTTTCCAGGCCTGGTCCGTGGACGTTGGTGTGCCCGGTGGTTACGTGTCGGAGGCGTGTCTGCACCCGCCCGACACCGAGGATCGAGGGGTGGCGTTTACGGGCTTGGTGGGGCCCATGGTGCGGTTCCAGGTGATGCACTACCAGATCCAGAAAGGTCCGTACGGTCGCATCTACTGGTTACAGGACGCCATCGTACAGAAGCCCACGCCCTTGGCCCAACCCGCCAGGGGACAACTGCTGGGAACTTTTCTCGGGCGGGTCCGGCTTGAGCAGAGACTACGGGTGGACTATGGCATTCAGTATTATCGCAACATGTCACAGCTCCATCATCCCGTGGTCTGCCTGGCCCGCAACTTCCCTGCTCTGTTCACGCGCATTTTCCCGTGGACCAAAGACCAGAGTCTAGAAAGCATCCAACCAGAGTTCCTGGTGCGTCTGGAGGACTCGGTCATGAAAGAATGTGAACAACGCCTGAGCCACGAACTGGGGGCGATTGATGCCCTGACGGATCAGACACAGTGCTGGCAGACACTCAAGGGGGTGCACCAGCTCTTTGGGGACGTTCGTTTCGAGGCGTTATACCTGCGACACGCGGGGAAACCCCTGTCCCCGGCCTTGCGAGCACACCTGCGTTGGATGTCACCCAACATCTTTTCGCTGGGTCTGGACATTGCCCCGCATCTCATGCAGTGTATGTTCTGGGATGAGAAGCCTCCTGGTGTCTACACGGAACTGGTCAAGGTGCTCAACAAGCTGTTGCCCCAGCCCTGCACCACGCGCATGTTTACGTCCATGCTCAACACGTTTATTCACAACACACCCCACGGCGCTCTCCTGATCTCCAGCTTCTGCTTCCTGGCGTTGCTGGGTTCGTACTACATCCATCCCGGTGTGTATAGGCGCTACGTGGACAAGGACAGTGACACGGAACTCTCTCCTGTCTCTCTGGGCGATGAGCATGTGTTTGCCTTGCGCTGCATGCACTTTGAGGATCCCTCGCTCATCAATGACATCCACATGCACACCCCGGACCTGGCCCTGTACAGCATGCGCGCCGTCATGTACGCCTTGATCCGGGACCAGCCCTGCTTCTACACCCAGTTGGAGGAAACGATGCGTATCTCACAGACGGAGAACGTCGTCAACTCCTTCATGGTGTTTCTGCGTGCCAGCATCACCCTCAAGTTGGACGTCGGGGTATGGCTGCGTCTCCTGGCACCGGATGCCTCGGCCCAGTGGCAGAAGCGCACAGAAGCCCTACAACAGAGTCTGCAGGACGTGCCCACCCAGTCAGGCAGCAAAGAGGAGATCAGTCAATTGATGCTAAAGGTGCAGCGGGAGTGTGTGGTCAATAGTTATCGCGTGCTGCCCTTTGACTTGGTGGAGTACATGATCCCGGCCCTGGACAGGACCAAGCTACTGACCCTGTACTGTACCTACAGACGTCGCCGGGAACTGGCCCTGACCAGTCTTCACGCCAGTCAGTGGGACGAGTGTCCGGAGCTGTCACCAGAGATTCACCGGGTCATGGATCAGTGGCTCAGTGCCGTGGGCGACCGTGTCATTGATCCCATTGAGCTGGCGGAGAACCTGCGTCTGTTTCCCGTGTCCCAGGAAGGGTTTGACGCCATAATGGGCACTTTGCGCCGTTACGATGAACTGAACATGAATGACCGGGGTCTCAACGTGGCGTTGCGTGGCACGGCACACTCTTCCGCGGCCGACTCTGGTCCTGGCGCGGGGCTGCAGCTGCGTCGACAGCGCCAGCAAAAGTCCGCGGTACCGTTGTACGAACGGTGGCCCCAGACCATGGCTATTATGCGATTGTTCTCGCGACTGTACGCTATTCATCGCAGCTGCGCTTTGGTGCCCTTGCCGCGCCAGGTACTGGAGGCCCAGATAGATGCAATCAGACGCCGATGGTTGTTGCAGCCCCATGAACCCTTACCCTTCTGCAGCAACCTGTTCCTATGGTGCTCAGTCTGTCAGACCCCCTATGTGATTTATGCCTCTGTGCCGCGCCACACGTGTCCTTCCAAGTCTCGTCATGACCCGGAGCCAAAGGGCGCCTCCCATGCCCTGACTGGTCGCGGCAGACGATCCAAACAGACTAACCAGTCGCTGTCATACTTTGGTACAACGAATCGCAGGCGCAAGGTGTCTCAGCGGTCCGGCAAGACTGTGACGCCCGCTGCTGCTGTACCGAACGCCGAGAAGCGAGGCTCGGCACAACCCTACGGCACACACCTGCGCATCCTTAAGGCCTTTGACGCCCTAATGCAGGAACACAGGGAGGGTATTCGGGGCCTGGACGTACAGGCTGGTTCTCGTCAGGCCTCCAAGCAGATGCGGATTACCATGCGCACCATCCGTTATTACGAGGCTATGCGGAAGGCACCCCAGAATCACTTTAACAGCGCCAAACACGAGTTGCACACGGAGCATGCACATCTGGAGGCCATGCGTCACCTGCGCGACATGTCTGTCATGCTTACCGGGAGACAGACCCTAGAGGACGCCAGTGAGGACGAGGAGGACGGTGGTGATGATGATGACGACGGCGATGGTGTGGGCGAAGACGATGAGGACGACACGGAGGACGACGGGAGCGACCATGGCCGCGCTGGGCCTGTCCTGAAGCTGGAGAAGAAGTCGGGCGCCATCACCGAGGAGAGCATTCGACGGCGTGGTCTGTGGCAGGCACAGGCCCTGCAACTAAACTATCTCGTGCAAATCAGGGAAGCCGTGGGTCCAGCTACCAACACCTCGGATGGACCGCAGACTCTCAAGGGCTCCGGTTGCAAGAGACAGACGGGACAGGGCTATGGCTACTGGTGTCCGATCTCAGACCACATCTCTGGGCACACGTACTGCCGGGTGAATCATACACGAGACGGGGACGACTGTAGCAAGCGTCCCCTGAGCCGTACCATGATCCTGGGCCACGCCTTCTGCATGGGACGGCGCATCATGATGATGTGTCCCAACTGCGCTGGCTTCTTTGTCTACACCCAGAAGTACTGCATGTACACCACGTCCAAGGGCTATCTGTGCATGTCCTGCACCGAGTACATGCGACAGATGCATATCTACCGACTGCAGGCCCAGGCCCTGGGTTGGCCCTTGCATGTGATGGAGAGTGATGTGTTGCCCCTGGCCATTACGCCCGAGGAGCGCAAGGTCATGCAGCTCGCGGCGCAGGAGCCCCTGCCGGTCTGTGTGTACTGCAGGACCAGTGCGGTGCGGAACGAGAAGGGGTTCTCCAACACCAGGATCTATGACCATGGCACGCTGGTGTGTTGTCGTCATTCCTACGGCCTCAATGTCTATCTGAGCGATCACGCAGAGGAATTCCGGGACCTAGATAAGGAGGCGTACCAGAAAAAGCTTGTGACCGTCATTCGTGAGCTAGTGCGTGTACGTCCTTCTCGTACCAGGAGGAACGTGCACTTTAAGCGACGTGCCTCACGACAGGGCAGATCCGTTCAGCGCCTAAGGACTGCCCCTGAGACGGCCGTGGAACTGACACGAGGCACTGTCAGGGCCCAGAAGTTCATCAAGAGGAGCCAGGAGCGTCGCCATGCCGGGCCGTAAGACTGCACCGCGTGGTGTGGTGACCCGCAGCCGTGCTCGCCGGGCCTCGCGCCGCATCCGTCCTACACCCGCGGGTGGCAAGGGAAAGACCAGTGGACCAGGGCGTTCGGTGCATGGGAACACTGTCACTGTGATGCAGAGCACCGAGTACAGCCTGAAGCGCGTTTTATTGATGCATATGGACAGTGTGGCCGACGGACTGGCGGGCGGACCCCGTTGCCGTCCCCACTTGAACCGCGCCCTACGAACCAAGCTACGCGCCTTGATACATCGTTACCATGGCCAACCAGCGCGGATTCGACGGTTTGTGGAGAAGAGTTGGGAGGAGGAGGAGGAAAAGGACGCCGACACCGATGCCGACGCCGATGATGAAGCCACAGAGAAGTATGCGCCTCAGGCCCAGGGCCAGGCGGTGTTACCGGAGCGTTCCCAGAGCGAGGCTAGCCACGTTGAATTTGAAGTAAAGTTAAAGATATGACGATGATCCCACAGCACTCCTAGTAGTTGTCCCTTGAGTTCAGGCTGCAGCCACACGAGCAGCGCGGTTAGCACTCCGAGGCATAGCACCAGGGAGATGAGGCCCTTGATCGCGGACCAGAGGTGTCCCAGGTATCTTCCGAAGAGAAAGGAGACGGTGAAGAGTAGGAGCAGAGTGTGCAGTGAGAGCTGCAGACTGATGGAAGCACTCATGACGCAGGGGTTTCTACAAGTGGGTTGGGTAGAAGGAGCTTTATAAGCCTGTTCTAACATCCTAGGTGTCTGGTCTATGACTTGCGTTTCTTGTGTCCTTCCCTGGCCTGGTCAAACAGTAGCTGGAATTCGCGTTCCCAGTGACGCAGCAGATAGCCGTCTACAAGGCCCGCGAGGTCTGGGGGGAGATAAGCCTGGAGGTGTGGTTTTGCCTGCTGGCTGACCCTCGTGTCCTGCACACGTTGTGCGTTTCTGGCATTGCAAAGCCATATCTCCTGGCTTAGAGAGATCGTTCGGTCTTTGTACAGTTTAAACTCCTCCTTCATAAAGTCAAGGGGGCAGAAGAGGTAAGACAATTGAAGGGCAAAACGATGCGCACCGTGTTTTGTAGACTTGTTCCTTTTAACCCTCACTGTCCTCCAACACCACCATACGCCTTCCTCGGGTTGCGTTACCAGGGCCTCCGTGCAGGCGCTCTTGATATGAAAAAGTGTCTCTAGACGAACGTAATGGTCAAGTAACTCTGCCTTCAAGACGCGGAGAGGGTTTTCAGTGGGTTCCATGGAACGTTTATTCATGTCTGTCAGAGGCACAAACGAGTAGGTTATCGATCAGACGGTGTCACACGGAGGATGATGCGCCACGTGTACCCCTCCCCTTGAGCTATACAGCCACGATGTGACAGGCAGGAATTTCGCCACCCATAACGTAGAAATCCTGATTTCAAATTCCCGCCGGGTCCCTGAAACAGGATTTAACACCTCCTTCTTATACCGTCGGTCAAATCCGACAGGCAGGAATTTTACCACCCAAGTCCCTCAAAAATCGAAACGTCCGAAAGAGCAAGCCGCGTTGCGCGTACCCTCACCTTCCTTTGTATACCCAGTGGTGTTGGGAGAGGCAGGAATTTTACCACCCACAACTTGCAGGTACTTGCTAAAGTACTTTTCGGGTCTGTAGCCATCCCTCTAGTCCACGTAACGAGTTTCGCGCAGGCAGGAATTCTGGCACCCACGCGTTGCACATAACTGCAACAAAGCACCTCCCCGTTTGACCATAACCCTCCCTGGACAAGAGCAGTAAATCTCGGGCAGGCAGGAACCTTGCCACCCAATGGGACAGAACCGGGATTACGTGAACTGGATAAAAAGGGGCCGCATTGCGCCTAGTGCCAAGAAATAAAACAGTGGTCTGCATTCAACGAGCGTGGCGTGGTTACCCTCCAGTACACAGTCTCTACCCTCCATAAAACGATGCTCGGCGACTGCAAATGCAATGCCACTACCACCCTGGCCATCTGGCTAGCCATTCTCTCGGCCGTGGCCATCTACAACACGACCAGCAGCAGCATCTTCTGGGATGAACGCTCGGACATGCGCACGGACCGCGCCTCGGAGATCCTCTTTCACATGGAGACGGAGCCCTCGGTCGATACCGACATCTTCTGTGTCGGCGATACCATTGTCAACTTTGGTAGCACGTGGCAACGCATGCCCACGGGCAGTGGCGTGGTCACGGACACAGCCACCAACGTCAGTGCGTTCACGCTGCCCCATCGCGCCATCTACTCCTTCGACATCCACTTCTACCAAGACGACACGGAGAACACGGGCGCCACCACGGTACCCGTTGATCCAGGCTACATCTACCTGCGTATCGCCAGCGGCGGACAGCCCCTGGCCTATGCGCCCTGGGTACAGACCGTTCCCAGCACATACAACCGCGACGGTAGCGCCACGTTACACGTCACAAGAATGCTGGATGCCAACACCATCGTGGAGGTGCGCACCGTCTGCTCCGAGGTGAACTTCCGCATCAGACAAGGGTCCTTCAGCATCCGCATGGAGTCCATTGCCGACGGAGCCCATCTGCCTACACCTACCCCTGCTCCTGCGCCGTGAGGTTTAACCCGGACTTCTTTATTGTCACGACTTTCGCTCTTCCTCTACAATGGGTGTCAAATAAAGCTTCTTTCGCCACGCAGGGTCTTTCGACTTTCTCCTGACACGCTCCCGCATCAGTAGGGTAAAGGAGTGGCGAGTCTGGTTGGCATGGGCTCTGCATCTCAGGTAACGACACACCCGCTCCACGGACTCTGTGCCCTCCAGCTCCATCGACACACCCTCCTGGTTCTGGTGACACATAAGTTCGTTCATACAGTCCCGGTCTGGCAGACACAACAGGTTCTCCAGCATGAAACGGCCCACGGAGCGGGAATGATACACAGAGAGGTTTACGGCACTGAGTTGTATTCGGTCCAGGAGCTCTTCACTAACCACGTCTTGCAGCACGTCACGCACGCTCTGTGTGGCATCCCTCACCGCCACATTGAAGCACTGAAGATGCAGCTTGGGTTCACGCACTTCTTGTAACACTACCAGACTCAGGTTCCGCTGGACTGCCAGTCGTTGTGGCGCCAGCTGACTTTTTTCCACACCCGTACCCGAGGACGCACACACACCCATTACCCCGCACACGCGCACACACACAACAAAAACTCCCCACAGCCCTCCCACAACCCACAGCACCGAATTCTTGTGACTTACCATCGATATTGGAGTTACACAGCAGCAGAGTGGACGTGGTGGGCTCCAGCACCATGTCGTCCGCCTCCCTGGAGTTCATGGACTTCCCCGGGGGCAGTGGTCGATTGCCCATCATAATGTTCTTAGTATTGTAACGCACCAGATGCCTGGTGGCCGGGTAACCCGTGTTCTGCTCATAGTTAAAGAGCATGCGATAGATCTCGTCCTTCATGAGATTGGACTGCATGGACGTGGGTGAGAAGATGCTGATGTTGATGCCAGGAATAAAGAGCAACACCCCGGCCAGAAAGGACGCGATACTCCAGGTCTTGCCGCGCCGACGTTCCATGAGCACCTGGACCATGGAGCGCACCCGCTTGAGTTTGTAGCGGGCCAGGACCCGGGGCTGCACCACGTCCCACTGCTTTCCAAACACCCACTTGAACAGGAGTTGGATGTACCAGTAATGACACAGACGCTGGATGGTGGTGCGGGGTTTGTCAGGCGGGAAAAAATGATCCAGACTATCAATGAGTTTCTGGATGCGGTCCATCATCACTTCGCGCTCTGGTCTGATGCGTCTGGCCTCCTTCTCCTCCTCGGAGCACTGTGGATCAGGCAACTCCTGGCGCTTGCGTTTGCCCAGGTATTGGCGCTGTACGTGCTCAGCGGCTGGCGTGACAAAGCGAGGACCAATAAACGACAGACCCTTCGACACATCGTCACTGGGCTGTAGCTGATGCAACACACGGCTCCGCGCGGGCGTCACCAAGGTGCCATCGTCACCCAGGTCTGTGTCGCCGTCCGAGTTTCGTGACTCTTCCTCCTCCTCCTCCTCATCCACGTCCTCCTCTTCTTCTTCCTCCTCCTCCTCTTCCGTTTCCTCCAGGGAGGTGTCGCTATGGCTACTGGATGGCAGGGTGTAATACCGGGACAAGAGCCCCATGCCCTTTTGTCTCAGTGCATTGTCCCCACCGCAGGTCATGTCAATCAAACGCCGGAGGCTCTTTTTCGGATCAATGCTGCGTTCTGCTTCCTGCAGACGAAGCTGCTCCATGGGTCTCTGCGCCGCATAGGGGTCGTATTCGTCTTCGGAGTACAAGTCGGAGGGATAAGGGCGCTGCAGGGCCTCTATCGGATCATCGTTGGGCGTGCGCCCGCGACGACGCATGATTGTGTCTTTCAAGGCAAAAGATGACAGTGCATAATGGATTTATATAGGACACGAATTCACCTCCTTATCAAAGTTTAATACCCATTCCCGTGATCATTACTTTTAGGGGCAACATGGCTTGCAGAAACACAAGGCCAATCTGTGCCTTCTCCTCACTGTCAAACGTGGCGGCTGTTACGTGAGGCTCCCTCATGGTAATCTTGACGGCATCCTCGGGAGAGAAGGCGTCTTTTCTCACGTCCGCAATGAACTGGGCGTCTGTGTCCGATGCCATCAGGAGAACGTTAACGCGTTTCTTGTTGGTCTTGTCGTGTTTAAACACGTCCACCTTGGCTCGATCCAGGGTTACGGTCCTGGCCAACACTGCCTGGCCGACTTTTGCGCACCTCATAACTAATTAATCTTGGTCAACACGGTCTCCAGTGTGGGCCAGGGTCAGATGTGGACGGCCTTGCAGCAGGTCAGCAGTGGCTTCACGCTTGGACTCGTCGTTGGGTTTGACAAAGAGGTATATGCCGGACATGACTTGGGGGCTAGAATAAACTGGGTTAGTGACAAACGAAGCAGGGCTAATCTTCTCTATACCACAGAGTTATAGTACCATGAAATCGCGTAGACCACAACTGCAGGACGTGCACTACTGGTACCCTCGACGCGATCCCATCATCTGGTGGTGCTTTGACCTCCTGGTCTTTCTCCTGGTGCACTGGTCGGCTAACGTGGGTGTGTGGTCTAACAACTGGAGCGATCCGGACCGCAGTCTCTTCCTGCAAGCACACAGCACCTTTCTGCTGTATGACCTCATCACGTACCACACCTACAAGCAACTCAGCGCCCGACAACTGAATCTACCCGAGTCCCTGGGTTTTGCGCTCTGGACCCTCCATGGCTTCCGGCTCTACACCCTGACCTACATGGTCTTTATGGCCACGGCGCGGCTGGAGGCGGACCCTTACTCCCTGCCCAGCTATCAGCAGGTGCTGGTCAGCGTGGGTCTCTTTGTGTACTTTGGCTTCCACGCGGCCTATGATCTGGGCCTATTTGACTGTGCGGGTGCCGAACCGGTGCTGATACCCGTGGCTTGTGATCCAAGGACGGCCCAGCGCGACGTCAGGGCCTCACACGATGGCAGCGTGGTCGTCTACCAGGACCGCGCTCATCGCCAGGACCATGTGTGGAGAGTGAACCCTGACACGGGCGCCTTAAAGGGAGAGATCAACCGGCTGCCAGCGTACCAGGAGCCCATACACACGGCTCAACACCAGGCCGTTACCCAAGGTGAATGCGACGCCTGTGCACAAGAGCAAGGCCGACTGCACCAACCGCTGCAACACCATAACGCGGTCTTTTGTGCCTCACATGTCGTGCATAAAGTGTCTGCACCGCCCTCGTACAGTACCGCCGTTCAACACAAGACGCAAGAGTAATGAAGGTCCCCTGTTCTTTTTTTTATGAGAGGAAATAAACTGTAACCAAGACTCACAAACCCTTCTGACTCCTGAGATTCACTTCGACCCGTGGCAACTGCTGGTCGTGGTACGCAAAGTTGTCCGAGTCCTCCAGGCCGCAGACCACGCGCGCGGATTGAGCAAAGGAGTTGCAGGAGCCACCTCCGGCGCTGGTAAGGTCCCGCGTCAGGATGCCCACGGGCACGTAGCCTCCCACCACCACCTCACCGGGCTGGGAGCCGTCACTTCGGGGAATAAAGTGCAGCAGACCGGTAGGAGGCTCTGGGCCAGGAGTCATGTGCGGCAGGAACTGCCAGCAGTAGTCACGGTTACTGCTGCGGCCGGAACTCGAGTAGGAGGCCTTCTCGTCTTGATCCGTCAGCAGCTCCATTTGTGCCAGATCGTTTTGGGAATGGTCCTGGAGCGACTCCTGGTGGCTGGCGGCGTCGGAACGGCGGTTCAGGTCCAGGCTGCCGGCCTCGATGACCCCGGTTCGCTGCTTCACCTTCATGAGAACAAACCAGAGATGGTGCCCAATCTTCTGATTCAGGTTGTCACACGCACCGGGCTCTGCGGCCCAGTACAGGGGCATGTCGTACACGTCTCCTTGACCCTTGACGGTGGTTCGGTGCATGCCATCCTGCCTGTTCAGTCGATGGGGACTGTGGCCCATGTTCAGGGTAGCGCCCATGGGTCGCCACACCTTCAACACTTCCGAGGCGTAGTTGGTGTTGTTCAGTGCGTTGTCCGGCACCCGCAGCGCCGAGTTCAGCGCGGCCAGACTGGTGGGCACAACCGAGTTGCTGTTGTCTTCCCGGTCGGTGCCTAGGAAGCAGTAGTGACCGGGCATAGCCTTGCCATGCATGTGGAAGCCCGCACCATAGGCCTCCTTCGTAAGGGGGATGGCGCTGATGTCAGAGACCTGCGCCCCGGGGCGGTAGTTGTGGCTGTGGGTCACTTCGCCCTGGTTGGTGGAGTGTGAGCCGGGAGTCATGCGGTTGGGTTGCCCCCCTCCAAACCACTGTGGCAGAGGCAGGGGCGCCAGCTGTCCATTGAGTGGCATGGGGCCGGCCCCTCGGATCCCCGCCACCCCCGCCATGGGGGACAAGACGCTCACACCAGGTCGCGGTACTGGAATAGTCGCCATGCTCAGCAAGAGAGGGTCTTAACCCCGAGATATATGCCAAACCCCCAGTTACAATGCAGTACGAGCTCTGGGCTTTATTCATTCATTTACTGTCTTTGGGAGGAAAGTAGGCGGGTCACGGTAGTTGGGCCGGTGGCGCTCCAACAAAGAGTTTCTCCTCATCTAGTCTGACCAGTAGTCGCTCGTATTCTTTCTTCACCAAACGCACCTCCATTTCACCCAGCAAGTGGTTCAGCACGGAGCTGTAGTCCTGGGCTGACAGGAGATCATGGGACTGATGCAGCATACTAAGGGCTGGTTTCAGGGCCCGGGACTCGAGAAAGCCTTGCATGATGTTGAAGACCGTTTGGTGGTCGTCCTCCACCTCTTTCTCTATGGTTACTGCCATCTTCTTAAGAGTTTCTACACACGAGGCCTCAAAGGCGGTAAGACCCGTTGCAGGGCTGACAAACTTCCAGATATCCTTCCAGTTGTCGTTCGTCAGGTATTTCCTTCCGGCGTACCAGATCTTAAGAGCTTTGTCATCAGTCACGCGGGGTCTCCAATCGTCTTTGGTGGCAGCCATGGTATGGTAGGGAAAGCGAGAATGGGAGCAGATGGATTTATGGTCCCCACAGACTGGTGCGCGCGAGGCGGTGAGACATCACGGAAATTACATTTGTTCTGGGTGAGCAACGCGGATTCATATGCTGATGACAGGACCGCTTCCAGGAGGAGGGGAAGGGGGGAGGGAGGCCTCACCAAAAGAGCTTGTGGCCCTAAGATATAGGCTCAAACGCCGGTTATAGTCCAGTGTAAGGAACCCCCCGCGTAACGCCATGGGAGACGTGATCTCCTTTTTTGCGGATCCCTGCGACGATGGCGGGGCCTTTGGGGACTTTATCTGCAAGATCAACCCGGGTGGTAGCGAGGCCGGTCAGGCAGCCGGCGAGCTCTTTGTGGTGTGGATGCAGCTGTTGTACTTTGTGCCCTTCTTCTTTGACTTTAGCAGCCTCTGCTGTCTGCGCTCCTTCAGACAGTACTTCAGGGGCCTCGTGGTGCTGGCGTTCCTCTTTATGAGCTTCGGGCACCAGTCCAGCATCTTCCTGGAGGCTGATGAGCCAGACGACTTCTTCACACAGGGCTTCTTCATTATGGCGGTGTACCTGGCCTGTGACACGGGTCTGATGGCCGCTGACTTTGACAGTCGCTTCCTGGAGGCCTACGTCTCCCTGGGACTCTTGGGACTGAGCATCCTGCAGTACTTTTTCGTCCTGGGGTATGGGGCACAGACCTGGTTCTACCTCTTTCTCCCGTACATAGTGACCATGTCGTCACTGGCCCAGCGCGTGCGGAAGATGAAGAGCGGCGCACTCACCAAGGACCGACTGGCCGCCTCGCGCACCGGCGTCATGACCGTCTTCTTGAATCTGGCCCTGGGGCTGATCCTCTTTGCCCTGCGAGAACGCAGCAAGGACCCGTACCTCTATGGCGCCATGCACGGTGTCTGCGCGCTGGTCTTAACCGTGGACACCTACATCCTTAGACACCCGCAGTATGGCATCTCCACCTCGTACGCCACTTGGAACCTCCGGGAGAATGACGTTCCCGCTGAGCTGCGTCGCAGCAAGCACAGTCTCGCCAAAGAGTCCATGCGCCGCAGTCAAAAGGGGAAGAGGGGCAGACTGCTTACCATACTGAAAACGAGTGACGAGGGTTAATAAACATTTTGTCTGAAGTGCATAACTGCCCTTGTGGCGCCTGGTCTTTTTTGAGTAAAACGAGTGCCACCGCATCCGGCTACGAGGTGAGCAACGATTGTAGACTGGCTAAATCTTTGTAAGCACAGGGGCCCTTTGTGTCTTTTTACAGTGATCACACACCATGCCTCATAGCAGATACACCAAGGTCTCCGCCAGGAACGGCGCGGACACTGATGCAGGCTGCGCCGACTGCTTCACGGCCAAGGAGAACATGGAATGGACCAACGCCTGCACGGGAGAGAACTGGATCTGGAACTTGCTCAACTTCTGTGTAGGCCTGGCCATCATCATCTGGGCCTCCATCAAGATGGGAGACGATGACGACTCCAACGCAGAGCACCAGTACACCTGGCCCAATGTGCCGGACAACTACCGCACCCCACCCATCAAGGGCTACGGCACTGGACGCGTCTACACCGACTTCTACAACATCTACTTTGTCATCATCTTTGCCGGTGTGGCCCACACCCTCATGGCCAGCGCTATGCTCTTCTCCAGCACCTGGAAGTGCTTTGGTCGCAACAGCACAGCCTATGGCACTCGCCGCATCTACAACATGATGGAGACCGCTGGGTACCACGGCATCACCGACTCCCTCATCCTGGTGGTGCTGCTCAAGGCCCTTGGCGTTCTGGAGCCCTACGCCGTCTATTCCCTCATGGCCTGTCACTTTGCCGCCTTCTACATCATTGGCCTGTCACAGACCGAGAACACGGACCTGGAGATCACACCCGATGCCTCTGGTGCTACCAAGTCTATCTTCCTGAACCTCCCCGCCATCGCGGTGCTGGTGCCCGTGTGGATTGTGCTCTTTGTGTACTACTGCTACTTCCTGGATACCGATGAGGGAGCAAGTGTGGGCGAATACGCAGTCTCTGGCGTGGTCAAGCACAACGCAGTGCTCTTCTTCGTGATGGACGTCCTGGGCATCTTCACCATTCGATCCAGTGCCTTTGATCAAGTCTTGATCATGCGTTTCACCCTCAGTCGCTTTGCCTCTACCGTGCTGCGTGTGTACATCCTCTTTACCCTTCTCGCCGTGGACCATCGCCACTTTGCCTACAATGTGCTGGAACAATCTTCGTTTCCGTAACTTTATCATGAACCACTGGTTGGTTGGCCGTAATGACCTCTAAATAAACTTGGGTTCTCACGATACAGCAGTGCCCAGAGCTTCTCCTGTCGTTTCTTTGAGGCCTCCAGGGCCAGACCACCCAGCTTGGCGCGGAAGGCACACACGGTGATGAAACAGGAGGTCCTGGTGGCGGAGGGCAGCAACCCTTGTGTGGTAAGGATATTGGTGCGTCGAGCGATGTCGGCCTTGGCCTCGTCGGTGAGTATGACCTCCGTGCGGACGCCAGGACCCCCCTTGCCACCAGGCAGTTTCTTGCGCACCCGGACTCTCCTGACCTTGACCTTGGGCTTCCCGTCTTCATCCCCTTCGTCCTCACCCTGTCCCTGTCCCTGTCTCCTCATCTGATGCTCCATGACTTGGCGTACCAGCTGCGCACCGGCGCCTGTGCCCACTGTGGCGGCCAGGAACTCCGGGTCACGCGCCACTTGGTCATGCATGGCTCGTCCTCGCTTCATCCTCACCCGCGCACCCACACCCACACACACAGTACTGTACAGGCCTTTTATTACAGACCGGGCTACAACGCCCCTACGTTCTGGTCACTGGCTTTCCTGTGCACACTGGTGTTGCCGGGCCTTCTCCACGCAGCCCACCCAGGCACACTGTGGGCACTTGACTTCCACGCTCCGCAGCAGATGGTCCAGTGTCTGGTGATACTGTGTGCATCCGTTTATGGCTGCTCCTCTACACGTCGGGCACGTCTTACTACTCTTCATCCACCGTCGGAGGCACTCCTTGCAGAACAGATGCCTACAACTCTGGCTCAGTATGGCGAGGGGAGAGTCTATCAGTTCCCAGCAGATGCCACACACAAACATGTCCTTGATGTCGGAGGAGAGGTTCACCACGTTCCCCGGCTGGCAATACCAGGGCGACTCTACCACCTTCTCCTTCTCTTTCGCCTCCTCCTGTGGCTGCTCTGGTGTCTCACTGTTCCTGGCCACTTCCCCGAATATGGAGCGTAGGATGGCGTCGTCCACCGCTAGGGAGTCTCCCAGCACAAGGATGGATGGGCCATTCGGCACAGCCAACGGGACTTCGAAAGCGTGTCCTCCCGAGTGATGCAGTGATGCAGTAAGCATGCGCTGTCCCCAGCTACCCACATCGCTGGGGAAAAGATTCTGATGGGACATGGCTCCACACACACCCCTATATACTCATACCAGCACACGCACCATTAACTTGACCCTCGGTTTATTGTCAGAGTTCCAACACGTGAGCATCTATAGCTTCTTCACACACACTTTTGAGTCAGGCCAGTGCAGGATCTTGACTGTATACGGAGAATAAGCATCTTCCCTAATCTGGGTTTCGGTATCAGCACAGTACAGGAATCGATGGCTTTCGCTGAGATCGTCGTACGCCAGATCACGAATGGAACGCACGGGCATAAAGGCGTGCAGATCAATCAGGGCCGTGCGACCCACCAGAACCCTGATTGTGGTGAGGGGAGCCCTGTACATCTGTTCCAACAGGGACCACTGTTCCCGACTCAGTCCGTAGCTCGCGTACAACAACTCGCGAGTGTGTTGCAATTCCTGTTTCAGAATAAAGTTCTCCCACTCCCTTGCCGCCTTGTCGTTCAGTCCGTGCGGAAACACGGCCAGGGCGCGACGGTCGCTTTGCTGGGACTGTGTTCGAAGCTTATGTATTTGGTCCTGGGTCAGTGCGTGCGGAAACGCGGCCAGGGCGCGCCAGTCCTTTTGCTGGGCCTGTGTTCGAAGCTTCTGTATTTGGTCCTGGGTCAGTGAGGGCGCCAGCGCTGTGGCCTTGTTCGACAAAGAGGTATCAGACACGTCTGGCAGCGTAGGTCGCGTGGTCAAGTGGGAGGGTCCCCCACTCGACCTCTTCGCCTCACGTGGCTCAAAGAATCCAGGTCTCATGTCCTGAAGAAAATGTCTTTACATAACACGCAACCACCCCCTCTGCTTTTTACTCTTGTCGTCTCCTTACACACCCGTAGAGAACATGTCTACCCATAACTGTGACTTTGAACTCATTGAGGGTCTGTGCTACCTCCGGGGTTACTTTGAGGACTGCAGTGAGTACGAGAGTGGGCTCTGGGGTGACGTGCAAATCATTGCCTTTTACTTGGCCTACATTGCGTATTACTCGGTGTTTGGCATCACGCTGTACTACCGCAACATTGTCAATGCCCAGGCCTCCTTTGGCCTCTTCCTCACGTACGGCGTGGTGACCCTCTCGTACTATATGTTCCCGCGTGTGCCCCAGAGCAACACGCCCTGTGACCCGCACCTCTACGACATCCCGTCCCGTCCCTCCGCGTACATGGCATACATTGCCACCTTCTTCACGCTCTACGATGCCTGGAGTCGACAGGAAGAGACACTGGGCGTGCTGTGGCGGGTCTGTCTGTTGTCCGGTGCAGTGGCGGCAAACGCAGGTGCACAAGTGTCGCTGGGCGTGCGCAACACCCGCGAGGTCGTCCTGGGCATCTTGGCCGGTGCACTCACGGCCGGTCTGAATGCCTATCTCATCACGGGCATCCTGGCTCGGTTCAAAAACACCCGCTGTGCACAAAGGATTTTCTGTTGTTTATGTGTAGAGGATACACGCCTCATTCAGGTCAAGGGCAGTGATCCGTATGCCAATCTAGAGATCAAGAACTACGATGCTGACGCACGGAAACGGTGGAGGCAGACCGAGGAGAACAGGGCCCGGACCTGGTCAGAGCACTCAAAGACCTTTGCGCCGCAGCGACAGTCATTGGCTGCAGAAAACGCCCGTGACCATCGCGCCGCTGCAGCCGAACTGGTCCAACAGCACCAAAGCCGCGCCAGAGCAGACCAGCTCCAGCGACAACTCAGTGCACCTGGTCCCCCCTCCTCCTCATCCCTCCGAGAAGGGCGCTCAGGTACTCGTGGGCCTGGATGAAGACTCGGTGCTGCACTCGGTGGTGTGTCCCTCGTTCTCCGTGGTCCTGGTGCTGGAGCTGGTATCCCTGGGCGCGCTGTTGACCGTGGGTGCCATGGCACTGCTGGAGCTGTCACAGTTTGCCACCGTAACCGTGGGCGCCTGGACCTGGATGTTGCTGGGTCTCTTTGCACCCCTGAACATGCTGCGCCCCCTGGCCTGGAACTACCTGGTCTCCACCCGCATGGACGTCATGGCTCCAGTCTCCGGGGACCTCACACGCTGGCGCCTGAAACGCGAAATCACGGACGCTCTGCTGCGCGACTTTATGCTGCAGATCGTGGCCCTGTCATGTGTGTTTGGCTTCTACCTGAAACGCACCGAGACCCAGATCCATCAATTCAACCAGTACCGCTTTGACACTACACTCACCATTGACGTGCGTCTCTTTGCCGAGTGGTTCAGCTGTATGTGCTTTCTGGTGTTTGCCATGATGAGCAACGTGCTGTCCTTTCATCGCCTCTTTTACCTACAAATCGGACTCACGCGAAACCTCAAGCACGCCCTGCAGGAGTTGTAATAAAGAATGTAATGTACTAGGCTCACACACACTCGTAGCCCTGTTAGTCTTGTTCTGAGACCATGCTCTTGTCACCCCAAACCTCTTCGTCTGCTCCCTGGCGCTCCAGGTCCTCGTCCAAGACACCGGCGGCCCCGACGGCCCCGACGACCCCGACGACCCAGGACACCACGCGGGAGGATGAGACACAGGCACACATCAAGCAGCTGCAGGCCCAGATTGCCACACTGAAGGAACAGTGTCACGAGGCCCGTATGCTGGGCAAGGAGAGTACCCGATGCTGTGGCTTCATACTCGTGGAGAAGTCCGAGCAGTCCCGTCTGGCTACCTATGGTCTCATGATCCTGCTCTTTGCCACTCTGATCTGGACCTCGCGCGAGGCTATCGTGGAGACCCTGAATTATGCCATGAAGGACTACCACGACGGCCTGCGCATTGGTCTGCTGTGGCTCATCGTGGTCGTCGTCATCCTTGTGGTCTTTGTCTGTGTACTGTCACTCCCCGCATGGGCCACCACGGGCAGTGCCACGGGAGGCGTGCAACACGGCGTGCAGAGTGCCGCTTTCATGTCCGAGGACGCGGGAGAGGAGAACGAAACAGACTTTTTGGCCCTGAATCTTCCCCGACCACAGAAGGCATCTCCAGGAGAGTCACAACCACTTTTATTCAATCAACGTTCCCGGGAGCCAACTCTGGAGGACCTAAAACAAACTAGGGACAGTCTGCAGGAGAAGTACAAAGACCTCAAGGGTCCTTGGAGTGGGGTAAAAATAACCATGTAAACAAGGAGTCCAGCACCTCCACCGTCGGGTCCACGTTGCCATGGCTCACCAGGGCATTGATGAGAGTGGCATGGCTTTGCTGCAGAACACTGGAGCGCAACTGGGCTCGTAACTCTGGTGTGTGCAGCTCGGGTGTGCTGGTGTCCAGGGGAGGAGGGGGTTGACCGGACTGCATATTGTGCCAGGCCTGCAAGGGCTGATCCTGTATGTATGCCACCACCAGATCCTCCTGTCCTCTCCACCAGTCCCCCAGGCTCCCCACATCAATCAGGCCACTCCACTGAACCTGTCCCCTGGTGAGGAACAAGCCCCATTGCAACATAACAACCTGCACACCCTCGAGACTGGACGGGTGGATCTTGGGCTGGGCAGGCAACAACGCCCTGATCTGCCGGACACGCTCAGAGACGCTAGGACGATTGAATAAAGTCTGTTTCATGTAGTCAATCCACGTCTTTAACGCCCCCTGCACTGGATTGCGATTCTTGGCCCTGGGCTGGTGAAGACGCAACACAGTGGCCTGCGTGGCCTCCTCCGTATGGACGCCATCCTTGAACGCCTCGGGGTGTGGTCGCGTCACCGGCTGCCACTTGTAAGGCGTCTTCTTCTGCAGACGAGGGCTACAGAACCCGATAATGTTGGCGGCACAGTGTCTCATGTGTGATTTCAGCCAGGGCAGCGTAGAGCGCGGTATCTTTAGGGGCTTTAGATCTGCATGCGACAAGGGCGTGTCTTGCCTCAACGCTACCAGACGCATGCCCAACAGACTGCGATCCACCTCCTCTACCGCAGGACCCTCTCGCGTAAAGCGCCACAGGTCCCAGTTGGCTGGTACTTTGTACATGAGTTTGTCGTCGTAGAGAAACCCCAGACGGCGCAGGTACGCCGCATCAAAGCCGGGGTCATAACGCTCCTGCTCCTGTAACACGGTCACGTCGCGCTGGCTCTCGGGTGTCCCGCGGAAGGGCAACAGACCCAACCAATGGAATTGCAGTGACCACCAGCAGGGACGCAGTGACTCGGGCAGGTCTTGGCGGTGCATGAACCACAGGGCCCTCTGGTCCGGTGACGGCCACAATGGATGGGAGTAGTACACGTCGCCCAGTCCCATGTTATTGGGGAACACGGCATAGGGTAACTCGGCACGGATGCGAACCATGGTCTGTGTCTTATCGGCAGACGAGTCCGCCAAGTGGCAGGTCAGACTGCAGTTGGCCAGCGTTTGTGTGAGTTGGTTGACTTCGGTCTGACACTCCTTGGCCGTGGGTTGTAGCGCCTGCCACAGATCTCGATACATGCCCCGATAGACCCGTGAGATGCGTTGACTGGCCAGCATCATTTTCTGGCCCAGGTGGCTCTGGTCATGCGACAAGTCGATCTCCCGCATCAGCATCACACGAGGGGGTTGGTCCGGGGCAGTCGTGCTCAGAAAGCCGCGTCGTATGGCCGCCTCGTACCACACGGCAGTCAGTAGAAGGAAACGACGCACACTCAGGGCATTCTTCTTGTTCTTGTGGGCCCGTGAGGTGACCTTCAGTTTATGCAGCAACGCCTCCACACAGGCATCCAGTACCGACGGAGAGCCCCAGCACAGAAACACAAAGACCTCCTCGGGGGAGGACTCGGGGAGGGTGTACTGGATCTCCTGGTACTGATCCAGGGACAAGGACAAGGGCACATGAATCATGTGGTGTACGTGCCATTGGTGGAGTATCCCTTGCCGCACGTGTTGGAGAGGCAGACCCTTTAGGGTGGTGCGACAAAGCATACGCCAATGCGATGGCAGGCCGAGGTCTGAAGCGAGGACGGCGGGAGAAGGAGAAGGAGGAGGAGGGGGAGGGGGAGAAGGGCCCTGATGCGCCTGCGTTTGATCTGCCAAGCTGGATGGAGACTTTTGACACTGTGTCTCCTTCGTCTTCTCGTCCCGCAACGGAGGCGGCGGAGAGTCCCAAACGGAGGAAACGCTCGGCGCCTCCCTTGACCTTGGACCAGTTGAGCCCACAGGCACGGCAGGAGCTAACACTGCCGGTGCGGAATCTGCTGCAGTACGTGCTGTTCTTCCAGGATCGTCCACCAGGAACCCGCTTTGTCCTGGACCCCAACCAGAGCTATGTGATGCCATTGCAATACGCCGTGAGGACAATGTGGCTGCTGTTCCAGGAAAAGGACCTGCCCGTCTCCCTGCGACCAGAAATCATTGCCATTTGGGAAGAGGTGCTAAAGGGCGAGAACGTGGTCATGCTCACCTTTATGTTCCTGTGTCTACTGAACGCCTCGGAGACCTCCGTGTATTACGTGCGGCACTTCAGCCCCGAAATCAGCGAGAAACTGTATCTGTGGTTCTTAAGAATGCTACAGCTTGAGTTCCTCAAATTCGGGGGCCGCACCAACGCACTGGGTCTGCAGGAAGCCAATATCGACCGGATTGAGTACCGCTCCCCTTTGGAGTTTGTGCTCAAGATCGTGTCGAACCTCTCTGCGTTGGGAAATATGCCCTTACCGTCCCTGACAGGAGGCGACGAACATGAGAAATGGCCCGTGACCTGAGAGCACGCGCCGCCTCCCCCCCCCCTCGAAAAAAGCCAAATGTATCTTCCACTTTTCTGAGACCCTGTCTGCTCCGTTCACGGTTGGGGCAAGGGTTGGTTGTAATTAAAAAAGTATCGTTACGTGAAGAGTGTTGTGTTGGGCTGTCTTTCTCCTGTGACCATGGCAACAGACAATGAGTACTTGCCCGGGCTGTACCGGGGTTGCATTGTGCGTAACGCCCCACAACGCGTGCCACAGACCCTGCGACAACGCTACTACTCCAAGAACCCGGAGGAGCACTTTTCCCTGTCGGTGGAGGAGCTAAGGCAGATCGGAACCACGGCGCCTCTACGTCCCGTGTGGGATGAGCACAGACGGGGAGCAGTAGGACGCACTATGTGCATGCAGGTGGACGAGACCCGGGGCGATGCGTTTGTGGAGTTTAGGCTTATGAACAGTGCCGAAGGCAGGCAAGCCAGAGATAACATCAGGAGTGGCAAACGCTCTCAACTGAGTCTTTCGCACTGTGTAGACGACTGCAGCTTCAATGAGGTCTCGTTGGTGGAGAAGGGCGCACGGCCAGGCACCAGCATTCGAACCTTTGTAAATGCAAGCAAATCAGGCGGTTCGGATACAAGTCAATCGCCTCAGTACCTTGTGAACATAGTGTCGGAACCCGTGATCATGTTTAAGAATACCTCCGACGCCATGATCCCCCAGACACCCGCTGCCAGCGCACCCATGGACACCCAGGGCAGTGCTGCAGAGGCCCCTCCTGCCACGTCTGCCCAGCCACAGCAGCAGCAACAGCAGCAGGAACCGCCAAACGCTGAGCCACGGGAAGAGCAAAAGGAGACCAAGAAGCGCAAGCTGGAGGACGGCGCCCCCGAGAAGACCAAGAGCATCGTGGACGACTTGCAGAACGTAAAGAACATCCTGTCCGATAAGACTGACCTCTCCACTGCGGAGCGCACACAACTGACCAAGGCCTTTAACCATATGCTGCAGGCCAACATGGACTTGGAAGCCCGATTGCGCCAGCGCGAGGAGGACGCGTTCCGTAGCGAGGTGGCGGCTCAGTGTCTGCCCATCTTCCAGGCCACTGCTCTCAAGGCCGAGGAACAGAAAGACTTTATCCAGAAGCTGTCACAGGCCAAGACCAACAGGGAAACTTTTGCTACCGTGACCCCTCTTTTGGCGCGCATGGCCCAGCGCTTGAAGGAGGCTCAGGCCCAGCAGAACAGACCCGAGAACATCATGGCGGCTGCCCCACGGGCCATGGTCAATGCCTCTGGTCGTCTGGCACCCCATGCCGCCAAGGCAGACCTGGAGACCTTTGAGAACCTACTGGCGCAACGTCGTATGGCCGATCTGGAGTACAACTGTGTGGGCCTGCCCTACTCCACCGAGTCTGCCGCGGTAGTCAATGCCTCTGCCCACACACCCCTGGGCGCACCCACGTCGGAGCCACGCCAAGCCTCGGCGGCCGCACCACCCAGTGCGCTGGACGCCCATTTCGGTGACATCTTTTCCCAGGCTTTCCCCCAGTGACGCTTCAGTAGAACAAATAGAACTTCTGCTTCGTGGCCGTATTTGACCCATAAATTTCATTGAGTTTCCACATGAGTAAACACCATTCTGGTTCGGCGGGACACGTGCTGCCTTGTAACCCACGCCCTTGGTCCTTTCCACACCATGGTACGCGTGGGAAGCGTCGCGGGGATTCTCATGCCTCTGAGTTGGAAGTGGCACAGGAAGAGGAAGAAAGGCGGAACATAGGCACCATGCAACAGGCCCAGATGGTCATGTCCACGCTCCAGGACGAGGAGACTGCTATCAAGTACGTCAGCGAACGGGCGCAGACGGCTGCCGCCAAGGCCGTGACCTGGTACAGGGACGAGGATGCACAGGGTCTGTCCCAGACACAAACAGTCACGCTGGCCCTGGGACTGTCCTCCTCACAGAAGATCGGGGCGCTGCAGGCCCTGAACCATGCCAGGACTCAACAGGGGGTCGTGGTCACCCTGCAGCAACAAGCGCCCCACAACCTGGTGGTCTGTTTTGACGCCATGATCTCCTCTCCGGGTGCCACCTTCCTGCCACTGTCTGTCACCCTGACGCGCAACAGCCACTTTCTCATCCCGGGACTCGTGAATGCCCACGCGCATCTGGTCACCACCACCACGGACGAGACCAAGCTAGACTTCTCGGAGCCCTGCGTCGCCTCCGGGGGCTCGGGTCTTTTGCCGCCCCTGGTGTCTACACGGGGCGATACCCTGAGTCAGGAGGTGGTGTTGTACCAGCCCGGACCGGGGAACGTGGCCACACAAGATCTGCTGCGTGGTCTGCGCTACGACAAGAGTGATCTGAAGCGGGAGCTGGACGAGCTCAGGCGCCTCACCAACTTCATCTACGAGACCACGCAACGTCAGGAGCGCAAGGGCGACTCTCAGACACCCTTTACGCGTGCGGGAAAGGCCCCGCTTATGGCCCAAGACGAAATCTGGATCCCCGAGGACCTGGAGGCCTTCAGCAACGTGTTTGCGGACGCCCTGCAAGCACAGACGCCGGACGAGAAGGGACGATTGGCCGTGGACATTCGCTACAACTACCTGGCCTACACGGTGCTGCGTCATCTAGTGCCCGTCATCGCCGACAAGAACGCAGGCACGGTCTTCCAGAACATGGGTCCTGACAGCGAAGACTCCCAGCTTAGCATGAAGCGATACACGGTGGTGGAGAACAACCTGCGCTACTGGCGCTTCTCCCTGGCCCGGTTGAAGCAGTTTATGGAGAACTTTCTCAAACAGAGACGCTGCAACGCGTTGAACCTACCTGCGCTGGAGTTACAGCTCAGTGCCAATGCCCTGGAACTCGCCAGCTGGCAGCACCAGTTAGACCGGGCCAAGGGCTCAGACGCAAACAAGCTGCTCAGTGGTGTCATGTATGTGCAAGTCACGGGAGTCGTGCTAGACGACATCCAGTCCTTGCCTGTCTATTAATTTTGCCTTTAAATACACCCATGATAGTCATACCCCTTTCTCTCTCGACACCATGAAACGCGCTCAGTTGTGCACCGATCTGGAACGGGCCAAAAAGTTTGTGGTGTTGGACCGGACTGAGCTGTCTGACTTGCTGTCCTTCAGCCACACACAGGCCGATGTGTCCGCGGCCATGAAGGTGCGTCTGGCGGTGCTGCAGAACTGCAAGGCCGTCTTTACCCAGAAGGGAAAGCTCATGGAGGACGCTCTGAGTGAGGAGAGACAACAGAGCTGGACTCACTTTGCACTGAACTTTACCCGGCACCTCTGGTGTCACGGCGTGGTAGTCGCGTGTCTCATGGATGACTCCCGTGGTGGTCTGGTGCCCTCGGTGATGAATGTGAATCAAGTGACCATTGCCCAGTACGTCGGAGAGGCCCTGCGGTCCGAGTACGCGGTTTTCCGTGGAGGACGACATGACCTGACGGCACTGAAGCATCCTGATGGCACGGTGCCGACCAAGGGCAACTCGTACCTCCGCTCGATGTTCAATCACGGGTCGGGAGACCAGGACCTGTCGACGCCGCCGATGCTGCTGCAGCAGGAGGATCTGTACCGACACGTGTTTGTGTTTGAGTCCTCGCTGCAGCCACCGCTGGAGGGACGCATTCAGACTGGGGTCGCAGTGCTGTTCCGGGAATGGACGGCTGTCTCCATGGCCCGAGCGTGTGCACTGCGTGCGGCCCAACGCAGGGCAGATCCACCCATCTGCATGGAGGCCAGGGACATGAGTTCCGCCTCGGCTGAGCTGACCACCGGCATGCGCAACAACGCGGCCACGGAAGCAGCCATCAACTCCACCGATCCCGCCCGAGAGGACCTGAGCCAGATGGCTACTCCTGACCATCGCATCGGACTGTGGCAGGCCCGTGTGGCGGAGGAGAATCGCATGCGAATGCAGCACTCGGGTATTCCGCTGCAGGCCTCGGCGGCCGACGTGATGCAGGTCCTGGAACACCAGAATCAGACGCACAACGGTCTGGTAAACACGCCCCGAGTACAGCTGCCGTATGGCATGACCCTCAAGAACACTACGAGCGCCGAGGAACCCCAGCTGTACGCACAGATGCTCAAGGACTTCCGCAAGCTGGTGTGTCTGCAGCTGCACGTGCCCTCTAGTCTGTTTGACGATCGAGGCATGGGCACGGTCTCGGGCGATGTGGCAGTCATGGAACTTTTTGAGCGGGGGAACATTGCTTCCATCAAGACTATGGCCGAGCTCTTTACCTTCTTCTGGTCCCATCTGCAGCAGGCCAGTCACAATCTCATGGCCCTGACTCGCGACGCCAACAGTGGCACAGAGGAGGAGGAAGAGGAAGAGGAGGTGAAGGAGGAGAGGGAGGTGGGACGGAAGAGGAAGAGAGGGAGTACAGATAAGGAGGTCAAGAAGAAGAAGGCGCCAGAGTGTGAGGCGCGTGTCTTGCTGCGATACAACCCCAGACCCGAACTGCTCCTGAATCTATGGGAAAGGGAGATGCTGGACTGGGAGTTCCTTCGTGCCGAGCTGAGTCAAATCACGTGTCTGCCGGAAGAGGCCTTTGTAAAGAAACTCAAGCCCGTCACGCAGCGCGACTTTGAGATCAGGGAAGAGGACCAAAAGAATCAAGTGCGACAACACAACCAAGAGATGAAACAGCGTAGCATGCAACAGGCGCAGCAACAGCAGGCACGAATCACACACCCCGGTGACTGACACCCACCCCACAAGTCTAGAACACTAAATTGATTTTTTGTGAAGTCGCGTTTAGACAAAAGGATCCTCGCCTACTGCCACGACTTAGCGGTCCGTGTCCAGAATACGACCCCCCCTAGCAGAAAAATTTTTTTGAAAAAATCTGGATTTTTTTAGAGGGGTCAAAAAAGGTCATTTCGTCTTTCAAAAATGGTGGTTGTATTTTTGAGTCCTCGACCTCCGAGGTCCCATCAAAATGAATTCCACATTTCCAGGAGTCCGCGTTGCGCAGGCCTTACCCCTGGAGTGTTTTTTGGGAAGGGGTGGAGGGGAGAGAGGAGGAGAGACGTGTGCATACGATACCTTTCCATACGGGGTGTACCCCTCCACACACTCCGCCCTGACCCAGTGATCCCTGTCTCTGTCAAAAACACTCCAGGGGGTGAGTGTGCGCAACGCGGATTTTTGGAAATGTGGAATTGTTTTTGAGTGGACCTCGGAGGGTGGGGGACCAAAAATACAACCACCATTTTTGAAAGACGAAATGACCTTTTTTGACCCCTCTGAAAAAACTCAGATTTTTTCAAAAAAAAAATTCTGCTAGGGGGGGTCGTATTCTGGACACGGACCGCTAAGTCGTGGCAGTAGGCGAGGACCCTTTTGTCTAATCGCGGACTCTCAGCGTTGGTGGTCAGTGACACGTGTGGGGTGGGGCAAGGGTTGAGACAAACGCGGCTTCTAGTGCAGGTGGGATCTCTCTCCCTTTTCAAAAGACAGCGTTACGCGTGTTTTGGGGGCCTCTCAATGCACACTTCATTATTTCTCTCTCTCTCTCTCTCTTTCACTAAGGAAGTCCTACTGCCCCAGGGTAAGCTCCAGAGTGGCGTTGGGGGCTGCGGCGACTCGGCACTTGCCAATGTAGTGACGGTTGATCTCTGCTCGGAAGCGTTCCGCAGCCATGGCAATAGCCAGTTGGTGGAACAAAGGTTGATTACTCTGCTGAAGGGCATAAAGATTATCTACCTTGCGCTTGTTGTTGCTGTTGGTGACCGGGAAACCCTTAGCCTGTCCATTGTAATAAACGGCACCTTCGTTACTCCCCTTGATGGAGTCGTACACCGCCGCAGCCAGACCGGCCACCGGATCACGGGCCGCCACCTCCTTGCTGTCACTGCTGCTGTAGGGTGTCATACCGCCGCTGGAACGCATCCGTCGCACAAACTCATGCACATTCGTGTTCTGAACCACGGCCTTGTTAGCCTCAATGATGATCTTGAACTGCATCTGCGCCACGTCAATGCAGTCAATGGTATGGATCTCGGGCAGAAAGCGCAGACGACCGGCATTGATGTCCGCCTGTGTGCGGAACCTAGGTCTCCCTTGACCGTCCGTGGTGGGGAACGTCCAGATGAGCTGGTCACCCACCTTCTTGGCCGGACCATTGTTGCGGATCTTGGTGGCCCCTCCCGTCTGCACGGAGACATCCGTCACATGGGAAATGTCGTCCTTCTCGCCGTCCTTGCCAGCCACCACCACGCCTTGAAAGTTGATGTGGGGATCATTGACCTCCAGTCCGTTGAACACGGTGTGCACCAGGGTCTGACAAATGGGGCGATTGACCACGGATTCTCTACCTCCTGACGCGGGTTGTGGCTGGGACCTGGCGTCGGTAAACGCTAGTTCACCCACATTCATGCCAAAGTCCTCTGCGGAGCCGGGCGGAAACGTGTTGCGGTTCAAGCCTCCCTCGCGGTCCAGTCGACTCAGGCGCTGGAGATGGGCATTGGAATCACACAGGTACGTGTAGTTAATTTGTGCCTGCTCAGCCAGACCTTGTAGACGATCAGTCGCCCCATAGTCAATGCCTCTGGTGTGGGTGGCATCGACCCCGGCCAGCAGGTTACTGGGACCGGGGTTGCCGATCTGACGGGCCCTACGAGCTGCGTTACGAAAGGCCATGGCGGATCAAGAGAAAGAATCGGTCTGAGAATCGTTATGTGTATTTCGTCTTCTTTCTTCTGCCTGACTAATCCATTCCTCGGGCTGCTACTGCCAAGGCAGAACGCATCATCAACGCATTGTTCGCCACTCTGCGGTCGTCCTCCTCTTTCTGCTGCAGACGCTCCCGTGCCTGCTCGCTCCACAGGGTCTGTTTAAGGCGCTGTGCGCGTCGCTGCCATTCCATCTCGACACGGCGCTGTCTTTCCTCTGCCTTTCTCTGTTTCTGAGACTCACTGTTCCACTCCAGGAGCGCTCGGGGGGCCTCGTCCAGCTCAGAGTACGCACCAGGTTGTACCCGATCCACTTGGGCTATGTGACGCAGCTGGACCTGCTGCCAGGGATCAAACGCACCCAGATCCCGCTGTTTGTTCCAGTGCAAACGCCCGGACTCATGCAGGTACCCCTCCGGGCCCTCGGTAATGCGCCAGGACTGGTCCGAAAACAGGGACAGAACGACTTGCTCCTTTCCCGCCTTGAAGCGCTTGATCTCAATCTCACCGCCTGCCTTGTGACTCACGCGGCGCTGGACTTCAGCCTTTAGGTTTACCAGAGTGTGTTCAGTGAGACGCAGGTGCAGGGCGATGCGACAATGCAGTAACTGTGGATGAAACGTGTGGTACGTCACTAGGGTACCGGGCGCCAGCTCCTGGACCTGGGCCAAGGTCTCACTGACATTTTCGATGGGCTGGAACTCTACAGACGCAGAAGGCTCCCACATGGTCACAACAGGAGCAAGAGGAAGAGACGAGTGGTGTGTGTAACCGTTTTTTTGATTTAGTGAAGACAGTGGGAGAGAAGGAGGAGGGGGAGAGTAAAAACTCAGGATTGAAAGAGTGTGACAGTCTGTCTTTGTGCCTGTCTGACTTCCACGGGTGGTCCGGTCTCGCCACGACGCTGAGCCGCCACTCCAGGGGCAAAGGGACCCAAAGGACCAGCGCCCTCGTATTCGTTGATACCCGCCTTGCGAGCTGCATCGTGGCGGGGTCTTTGCTGCATCTGCCACAGGAACGTGTTGTTACCCATGGCCTGCATATTCCATAGACCATTCGAGCCATTGACCTCGTGATTCACATGCAAGATATTCTGGACTACGTCAGCGTTGGGATAGTGCACGGGCTCGTTGGGGCTGCTAGGCACCAGGTCCGCAGGAAAGTGCCCGGTAAAGTCAATGACTTGGAAGCTGTTTCGGTAACCGGGAGGACACAGGATGCAGATCATGCCCATGTTCTTCCAGTCCCGGCGTCGGTAGGCCGCCCTGACCTCATCCCTGCTCCAGTCCAGCAGTCTGGAACTGCCACCACCTATGTAGTCTCTTACCTTGGAGTGAGGCATCACGGTCAGGTTGTTGGCGTTGGTGACGGCTGCACCAAAGCGCATGGCAATGGAAGCCAGGTTGTTCAGGATACCGGCATTGCTACCCATGGCGGAGGTGCTTTGGCCATAGAAGGAGTTTCCCGTGGCTCCCCCAGACTTGCAGGCAATGGTGGCGCTGGCCGTGTGGGTGACACAAGGTCTGACCAGCAAGAAGGTGCCGGGCACGGGCAGATCGAACTTGAGTAGATGGGCAAAGAAGGCCGGGTACCTTCGGGGAGGGTGACGCAGGAAGGAGTCGAAGCCTTTGTCGGCACCGCCAGGGACTTTTTTCTCCTCTTCATCAGGATCTTCTTCCACAATGGCGTCCTCATCTTGTGCCGCAGTAATGAGTCTTCGCTCAAATGAAATTTTGGATGGGTTTCCCAGCTCCCGGCTCAAGCCCTCAAGGTCCGGGGGCAAATGTGTAACGGCCTTGGAGAACTGTTTCCTGCTGAGTCCACTGTTGTTCATGGCTAAAGCAAATGACTTGATCTTATCGACACTCATGATGCTTTCCCAATTCTTGTTCTCGTGTTGTGAATACTCGTACACCATACTCACCAAGGCTTGTATCAAGGGTGTAGTATTCGGATGAAAGGGAATCGGCTTCAGCATATCCAGAAATTTTTTAAAGGCCACCAGCTGCTTTTTCTTATCGGGATAAGCAATGGAGATCGTCATGCGTTCACCAGTCGTGGCAGCCGAGCCGGGTTTGGTCATGCTTTCTCTGGCAGCGTCGAGAAATCTAACTTGCGCCTCTGCGCTCATCCGATTGAAAGCATCTTCCAGGTCGCGCAGGGCGTCATACTCTTCAAGGTAGTCTCTCCAGTTCCTGTAGTGAGAAAAGAAGCGGGTGCCAAAGTCCGTGAGTCCTGTGACATAGCCACGATCATTGACCTCAAAGGCGCCACACATCTCGACGGCCTCCTTGAAGGACACTTGTTGCATACTGTCGGCGGTCTCGTCATGGACGTCAATGTCCATCTGTGAGGGAGGGAGGCCAGCGTACTCAAAGATGGCTCGTTGTCCTGTGCAGAACTTTCCGTCCAGAGGATCGGCTCCGACCATGGGCACCACGGTGGAGGTCATGACACGTGGCACGCCAGGCAGAGTGGGCGCGGCCTTGCCCTGCATGTTAGCGATCTGTGCCTGCTGGACCAGGTCCAGGGCACCCTGGGGCACAATCAGCAGGTCGTGGTCACCGCCTTGACTGGTGATGGCTTCGTTGGCGAAGCGCGCGACCTGGTTCAGGCCGTTGCTGCTCTTGTTCCAGACGTTGAACTGGTTGGCAATGCGGCTCAGGTGGGTGATGAACTCGTCCTCGCTGTTAAAGACGCGGCTGCGTCGCATGCGACCGCCAGAGAGGTCATCGGGTTGGTGTGGGCGCATCAACTCGTCTGCAATGAGGCAGACGAAGTACTGGTTGAAGTTCTCCTCGGCCTGTCTGATCTGGGAGGCCAGCATGGCCTTGCCCTGTGGGGTGGTCAAAGCCATAGTCTCGCCCCTGATGGAAACGCCGTGTTGTTTCAGGGTGATGCGCTTGGACGTGGTGCGTGTGGTCATCACGGGATTCGGCGCTTCAGGCGCGCGTTGGGCCGGGGCGTCATTGTTGTAGATGATGTTATCCACCACCACCGTGTCGCCGGGCGTGTACTGGGGCGGGAGGGCCACATAGAAGCAGTCTCCTCGGCCCTGGAGCTGGGTCATGATCTGGTTGGTGACTCTGACAACGGTCTCGGCGATGAGGTCATTGATGTTGTAGTAGGCCCTGCCGTCCTTGAAGGTGTTGGCGGGGGGTTGCTTCCAGGGCGTGCCCGCGGTCATGGCGGATCGCTCTGCGGCCCCAAAGTGCAGCGGTTGAGCATTCAGGTTACCGCCACTCCACGCGGTGGGGACCAGGGGACCATTGGGCATGGTATGGTACCCACCGTCGGTCATGGCCCCCATCGTCATGAGACCATTTTGCGCGGATCTGCTCATGCCTCTTTTCTAGGACTGGAACAGGGAAAACTGCCGCAGCTTACTATCGGTAAGAAGAACAGACACACTTTTGCTTGTAACCGCGATATTTTAATTCGACTACGTCTGTGCTAGACTCTACTCTTTGGTGGACGCGCGTTTTGTTTGTTTCTTGGACCTGCTGGCCTGTTCCTTAACCTGCGCCGCTGCGTAGGCTCTTCTGGTGCGGTGCAGGACGTCATGGTGCATGGAGGAGTCCACCAGAAGGGTACCCAGCACGGCCTCGATGTGACGCCTCTTGACGGTCTTGGAGGAGAGAGTGTGAGCCTTCACTTGCTGTCCCACCTCGTTGATAATGGCATGCATCACTGAGCTGAGGGTCTCTACGAAGCCACGGGAGGCGCGCTGATTCTTTCCGAACAGCGCAGGGACCAGCTGCGCCAGGGCAGAGGTCTGATCGTGGCTGCGAGGAACCGTGTGGTTGCGCAGGCTGTTGTCGTGCTTGGCATGTTTGTTGAAGGTGCCCTTCACTTCCCGGATGTGTCCTCGTTTCTGCTTTTTCTCTCCCCCCTGGCTCTTGTGTCCCTTCCTTCCCTTGCCCTTGGCGGCGGTGGCGGCGGCAGCGACGGCGGCGACGGTACTGGCTCTAGACGACATGACTGTTCTAGCAGGGCATACCAGCAACTCCTCTTCGTTAGGGTAGTGTAGAAATAAGGGTACCAGTGCAAAACACGTGCACGACACCCACAGGATACCGTTTTACTACATAAAAGTCTGCCCGGGCCCTCTTTCACTACACCGAGACTAGCACCATGCCCAAGAGAGACCAGCTTCGCCGCTCCCGTGTTTACCATGCCCTGCGCGATCTGCTGCCCAAAGGCATGCGCATGGGAAAGGCTTCCAGGAGCGCCCTTACCGAGGCCGTGACTGCCATCGCTGTGGAGTTGATCTCAGGCAGCGTAACGGCTGCCGACGGCCACACCCTAAAGTCTGCGCACCTGATGCGTGCCCTGGAGGAGCAGGGGGACCTAGCCACCATCGTCCAGATGCCCTACATCGCGGACAAGGGGTGTGCTGCCCTGGATCCGGCAGCCCGGGCATGCTTTGACCAACGCGTAAGGAGACACCATGCCGAGCGCAGGAAGACCAAGCAAGCCATTCGTACCCTGAAGGCCTTTATGCCTAAGCACAAGAGCAAGGGAGAAAAGAAGTCAGCCGCGAAGCCCAAGAAGGCGCCCCAGAAGGACAGCAGCGACGACGACGAACCCCTGTAAGCGAGGAACCCCGGTTTACCCACCCCACAAGTCAGAATAAATAACATAAATTCCTCTTTGCGGCATGGTAATTGTGGAATTCTGCTTTACGTCGCACCGTGTCTGTGAGGCAGGCGGCGGGGTGCTCATTTAGTCAAAAACAACGACGACGCCATGATGTCAGGGCTACCCTTGCTACACGAACCAGATCCGTTGATCGATGTGCTTGACGTCTACGATTCAGTGGCCCTGCCTGACCTGCCGCTGACACAGGAGGAGCCCCAGCCAGCCCAGGGTAGCACTGTGGCCTCCACGGCAACAACCATCACCAGCACCGACGAGAAACAGTGCGAACCGCGCCCAACGGAGTATGTCCCGATCCTGTCCCTGAGACCCATTACGTTTACCCTGAACAGAGTGGAGCACGTCAGGAAGCTATGGGCCAAGGCCATTCTCCTGTTTCCTCAGGAACTCTGGCGCGTCATGATCATACCCGAGTATGAACGCGAGCACCAGCGCTGCCTCTGGCCGGATGAATGTCGCAGACGAGCCTTGTGTCTGTCCTACGTGGTGAGGTGGTTGCATCCGGTGGCAGAGGACGAGAACCAGACCCTGCCCACACAGTCCCTGATGCGTGTAGCTCAGACCAAGACCTACCTCCGGGCCAACGATCCAGATCAAGTGGCGCATGAATTATATGCCCTCTTCTTCTGTCGTTTCCCCTTGCTAGAGACCATGGGTGTCTATGAACGCATGGTCCTGGCTATCCTCTTTGGTTGTGATTACGTCGTAGAGTCCGAGTCAGACTTCCCTAACGATCCTGAGTGTTTGTCAGAGGGAGTCTGTACCTCCGGGTTCTTTACGCGTCAGGGTGACGTCTTTTTGCCCTTTACACGGGAGCAGCGTGTGACTATCCATGCCCTGCGTTGTCACCTGGCTAAACCCGAACACAACCACCCCTGCGCACCCATTCTAAAGAACTTTGCCTTGCCCCAGCTAGACTCGTGTCAGTCCTGTCGTCTCGAGACGCCCGTGGAGCCCCTGCTCTTTCACCGAGTGGGAGGCCTGTCACCACACGGCAGCAAGAGCATCGAGGATCAGCACATACGCCCCATGTGCCACAACAGCTTGCTGTTTGGTGTAAGGGTGGCTGTTCCCGTGCTGGAAGAGTTCTTGTGTGAGACGCACCGTCCCTTCTTTATGCGGGGTCTCATGTATCCCCGAGGACAGCGCAGTTACCCTCGTCCCGAGCCGTTGCGCTACGTTCCCACCAGTGCCACAGGCTGGCAGGAACTCTTTTCCCGCGTGACACAGTCACAGCCACACCAGGTGGAGTCACAGGCTCACATCATTCAGGAACTTCGTATTGGCGAAGTAACACACAAAGGTGTCACTGAACGTTTCTCCTTCCAGTGACAACCATGCAGCGTCTGGTCTTTGTGGAGGCCGGTGCCCCTCCACGTCGCGAGAAGTCCAGTGAGAATGCCACCTTCCTGAACTTTGTGTACTCTGGCACGTACCATTCACCTGCCCCCTCCAGTAACATTGTACTGCGTGGCTCGTCCTCGGAACGCGCCGGAACCGGTGGTGACTACAAGGAAGATGCCTATGCCGTGGAGTGGAGTGTTAAACCGACACCCAAAGTTACTCAGGAGGAGAAGGACGAGACCGCGAGACTACACCCTAACTCGCGCATCGATGGTCGAGAGAAGGAGGAGGAGGCACCCGCTACGCCCTCAACCACAACAAAGAGACCAGCAGTTGATCCAGAGCCAGAGGAAGACCCCGAGCAGAAGCCCAAGAGGAAGCCCAAGAAACGCAAGGGCGAGGGGAAATCCAGCAAGAAAGCGACTGCGCAGGGCTCCACGGCTGCCAGGAACCGGGCGGAAGCCACGAAAGTCATAGAAGATCCTGAGCAGGTGCAGAAGGCGCTGGTAGAGGCCTCTAGTTCTCAGTAAAACACAGACTTTAGATCTAATTCGACGCCTTGTGTATATGCGTTAGTCACGGTTCTCTTCTCCCGTAGTAGGCATACGCATGGCCCTGGACACCTCTGCTGCAGTGGTGCCCTGGAAAGTACGGGTAGCATCGTCAGGAGCACCCTTACTAGAGGAGAATGATGAAGACTGGTCTGAGGGGCGTTTGGTGTTGTTTAATGAGAAGGGTCTGGTGCATGAAGTGCGCTGGCGGCGCGACCAGGACCTGAAGGAGTGTCCCGAGCTAAGGCTGGAATGGGGCGCGAATTACAATGTCTGGTGTTACGTACAAGAGGCCGATCGCATGGGTCAAGACCAAAGTCCTGTGCGAAAGCTGGTGGGAGCGGGTCAGGTCATCCTGTGTCCTGATCTCTGTGACCAGCCGTTGATACTCACCAACATCAGGGGTGACTCGCTGCCCCTGGAAGTCTGCTTCTCCACGGACCTGGGCTGTTTCCGGGGACAGAAGCACAAGGCCCGCTGGGAGGAGCTGCAACGACTCAATGAACGCAAGTGGCCTGGGGCCAGGTTCACGAGTTCCATTGCGCACGTGTGCACCGAACTGGACCAGGTCTTCCTCTCGTCCAGTGCTCGTGCCTCGGACATGGTCTTTGACACGCCGTGCATTCACACGCCCGCCGGAAAGGGTGACCTCACCGCGCCCGAGTTACCACTGTGGGCCTATGCCCTGGCCTCCAAGCCCCACCCTACCGTCTGGACCAAGTACCTGGAACTCACGCACCAATGGCTGGAGAATCTCCTGGAAGCGGCCTCTTTCCTGCTGGGCTTTGCCTCCGCCCAGGAGCTGTACGACTCCTCCAACACAGAGTCCCTGGAGGACCAGGCCCTGCGTCTGGAGGTCCTGGGACTGGCCTGCACACTCATGACCAAGTGCTGTCGGTACGCCCCCGACGATATAGTGGATGGCATCGAGATTGACCAGTGGGTGCCTGGCTGGACCTCGCCCGGTCTTAATGGAGCCGGATTCGATTGCGAGGACACCGCCATGCTCTCCTTCTTCCTCTTCCATGCCTTTGCCGAGAGCTGCGAGGGTAACAAGATAGACAAACCCTCCCCCTTGCTCCGGGCAGTGAGTCAGACGGCCCGCAAGTTCCGTGTTAACCTGGCCGTGGTTACCGTGCGCGTGGACAACATGTTTACTCATGAGGACGAGCCCTGGCGCACCAGCTACAGTGATCACCTCATTGTCATTTGCATTCACGATCAAGCCGACCACAAAGACCTCAGTGTCCTGATACTGGACGGTGCCAACGCCGCGACACACTGTCGTGCCTACCATCGTCGCTCCTACGAGGCTCCCCTGCCTGGCGACCTGAGACGCGCACAGGTGGCTGCCAATGTACGACTGACGTCCCAGGAGATGCAGGACCACCGTTTCTACGGCGAGGTCTTTGCCACGGTGTCTGCCGAGACCGCGCGCGTGCTCATGTACCATGCAGAGGGACCGGAGTCCGCCCTGGGCCAGGACTTTGAGACGGCGGTGTACACACACGCCCTGCCCTTGAACGGCACCGAGCCAGACACCAAGGACGCCGCCGTGACCGTTCATGAGTCCCAGGCCTCGTACAACGCAGCTGTTGAGTCAGCGCTGCCCTACTTGCTGCCACAGTCGTGTGTGTTGCTGCACCATGCTCAGAAGGTGGGACCTTCCTCTCGCTGGGTCGTGTCCAAGGCAGGACAAGCCCAGACCCTGCGGCGCTTGCAGCAGGAGGAACAGGATCCGGACGTCTCCTACGGCACCTTTATGTGTGTGTGCAATGTGGCCCGTCAAGACCTGTTGACCACCTGCTTTGAGCCACACGATTCGGCGGAGCTGCAGCTGGCACACACAGAACAAGTGTGCCTACTGCCTGGCAGTGATCTCTACCTGTGCGTCTATCGACTGAGACTAAGGGCGGAGGAAGAGGAAGAGGAAGAGGAAGAGGAAGAGGAAGAGGAAGAGGAAGAGGAAGAGGAAGAGGAAGAGGAAGAGGAAGAGGAAGAGGAAGAGGAAGAGGAAGAGGAAGAGGAAG